>Ga0114957_1000154_pt1 | contig 99758 bp, 89 predicted proteins | sample BantaG_FD_87175 | JGI IMG/M metagenome (GOLD analysis project Ga0114957, IMG submission 87175) | Marine algal microbial communities from Bantry Bay, Ireland - BantryBay_4 metaG | ecosystem: Host-associated > Algae > Red algae > Unclassified | place: Bantry Bay, Ireland | collected 2014-11-21 | reverse complement strand
TTTTGAAATTGATTGAGTTATAAATTTCGCGAATAGCCTTAGCTATTTAAGGAATTTCTAACGAAAAGTAATTTCAAAAGAAGCATTCAAAACGGGCAGAATTTAGATTACAGTGTACTTAGTACACGGTGTATTAAGTTGCTTTACATTTTGAATAGGTTATTTTTTGTGCGTACGAGTCAATTTTTTTGAGCATAGCCTTAGCTATTTGAAGAAAAATGTACTTAGGCTCATTAAGAGGTAAAAGCAGATGCGGATATATCTTAATGGGATTAAATTTTCTCGTCAGATTGAGATTATAGTTGCCATTTACGACTCTATCTGGGGCTAGATAAGTCTGTCGCGATGTGATGACCATACCAGAACAGGTTTAAATAGCTGAAATAGAGATAGACGACGTATGAAGTATTTTCTTAATTCGTAAGAAAGTCAGTAAAACCAGGGATTTTTAAATATATTTAAAAAAAAATAATATTTGGCATTTTTTTTGTTTTCAGAGATATAACGCTTATGTAATTGCTAAGTTCGAATGGTTAAAACCATAATGATCAAATTTTTGATTCCTAAATTTGATTCTTGAAAAGTAATCGCAAACGAGTTTTAACTTACGAACATAATTTTTGAAACAAAAGAATTAATTTATCATGTGTAAGATGGAATATCTTTATTTAGCAGAACGATTGAATACTATTAGAATTGATATTAAGGAGCTTCGTCAAAGAAGTACTGCGGATATCAAAGACAAAATCCAAATCCTTAAAAAGTGCAATGATCTTTTAAGGGAGCAAAACAAACTATTATTGATTAGACAAGAAATGTTAGCGATGCGACAGCAACGAGAGGCTAGCTGAATTGGAGGATTATCTTATTTTATTCTTAGTAGAATATTATTATCTGATTAATCGCTTTTAGAGGCCAGCTCGTTGGCTAAGGACTTTTGTAGAGATGTAGCTGAAAAATAGTGAGCTCACTTCTAAAATCTTTAGCTCCTTTTGCCAGCCACTAGTATACCTAAGAGGTTCCTCTGGTTTAAAAAGCCAACTAGCTAGAACTCTTGCTTACTAATAACACTAGAGATGCTGCTAAACAGCTGCCATCAATATCCTGAATATTCACACGCAGTTTCTTACTCTGGGAGCTTAAAATTTCAAAATAACTACCCTAAAGGGGGTATTTTTTTTGGTTCCATTTTTGCAGTTGAAACTTATTTATACTAATTTAGTATATATGTAAGTCCTTGTATTTGCGTATCCAAATAAGAGTGAATAAAAATGAACTCGTTCATTAATACCAGCTTATTTAATAGAAGCCTTTCATGGGCATATGTACAAAAATTTAATTGATAACTTAACAATTATTACCGTTCATGTGTATTGGAGAAAATTTTTACCGGAAGACCCAATTGAAAAATATTAGAAGTGAATTAGATCAATTAAGGCGAATACGAACTTCAGATATTAAGTATAGGATTCAGCTTTTAAAAAAAATGAACGATCTGTTGAAAATGCAGAACGAAATTTTATTAATGAGGCAACAACTATTAGCTAAAGGAACTAATATGACAGCGTTGAGAACGCTGAGGGTGGTAACTTAAGTAGCCTATTAAGTTTGCTTAATAAACCCGGACTAGCCCTTAGTACCCGGTGTACTTAGTAACAACGAAAAAGTAACATTAGATCTGCCTTGCAAACTTCTGACCGTAACGACTACAGGAAGAGTAGCTTAGGAGTTTTTAAGAAGCGTAAAGAATCTGAAATTATTTTTTGTGTATTAAACCACTTCACTGAGTCTTTTGGCTAAAAATGGAACAAGTAAGAAAGTAAGACCAGCACTATTTAAACATCAAATTTATACGAACATGGCTATCAACACCTCACTAAAAGAAGAAGTTTATTACAGGCTGGGAGACCAAGCTATAGACTTTGATAATATGGCTCCCCTGTTGACCAATTCTTTTCTACACAAAACGACTCACTCGGCAGGACATGACCTTCGGTCTCCGCTGTTTGTGATTCGAAGTTACAGTCATTTATTACAAAAAACACAGGAAAAAGATAGACTGCAACGAGGTTTCAAACTAATGGAAGAGGCGACCTATCGCATGGAACAAACCATCAATGATTTTGTTGGCCTCATCGATATTTACACCGTGCCTTTTCCCGAACAGGAAATGGTGTCTTTTGAATCTGCTTATGATGCTATGCGTTTTGAATTATCGGATCTAATCGACACCTATGAACCTACCATCACTTGCAATTTTGAGCGCCTTCCTCAAGCTTATTTTAACGAAAAGAAATTAGTGGAAGTTATGACTTATCTGGTTGACAATGCCATTCGACATAATTCAGAGGAACAAGATTTGCGAATTGTGGTTTCAAGTCAAGAGGTAGATGGTAATGTCGTTTTAACTGTCCGGGATAATGGTAAGGGAATTGAAAGCGATAAGGAAAAAGCTAAAATAAAAGATCCTTTTTATTCGTATTCTGACTATGAGGGATGCACGGGAATGGGATTGGCCAAAGTACAAGCAATTGCGCAAGCTTCAAAAAATAAATTTCATATAAAAAGTGAAAAAGATAAATACACTATTTGTCACTTTGTATTCGCTTAAGTGTACTGGACAGATAGTTATCTTACAAATAGATAGTACTTTCAAAAAGTCTGTAGGCATCGGCCTTCAGGCTTTTTGTTTTTAGGGGATTGTCCTTTTTTCTCTTATGAAATGTAAGAGGCGGAACCAAACAACTTCATGAACCAATTGAAGAAAAAAAAGGCTATGAATCATATTGGAGAGACAAATGTTTTTTATTTGAATGGGGACTCCTAGATCCATAGCCAGCGGGATACATGTTGTATTTTCAATGGTTGTGTAGACTCAATTAGAATAGATTCAATATGTAAGGAATAATAAGTGTACTAATGTTTTTTAATCCTCAATTGTCTTAGTTTTCATAGCTTCCAATTAATTCATACTGAAAAATGGTTGTTGATAAGCACCTTGCTTTATTACGATGTCGTTAAAGGTTACCCGATTGTTGTATCTTCGGAGTGGAGACAGTTTCTTGTTAGAAGAGCTAATCCTTTCCCATAAAAGGCGACAACTTTCCTTGTTCCATAATGTTTTGATTTTTGCCATGGTTGATATTGTTTTGATTGAAAATTGTAATTTGTCTATTTTACTTAAGATTCATTTCTTTAAAAAGCAGTGTTAAAAATTGGCGCATTAAAATTAATGCGCCAATAGGTATTTTAACACTATACAAACATATGACCTTCGACTGTTTGAAAACAGTATATTTTTATTCGGCAATTAAATTGAGGTGGATTTTCTAGGAAGAGATTTGAAGCAATCTAGCGGATGCCCTTGGAATATTTAACGCAATGAAACTAAAAATGGAACAAGGAAACTATCTGTTTTCTGTTCTTATCATTTTTGGATATTGAGGTGGTCAATATTGGTTTTGTACTGATTCGGAAATTCACATTGGTTATAAAATAAAATTCGTTTAGTTTGTGTTAGCTTCTAATAAAAACTTGTAAGGTTAACGAATGACAATACAAATGTATATTAAAATATATTATGTAACAACATCTGTGCTACATTTTTTTAAATAAAAATAGAAATAAATTAAATTTGTGACGGGGTATGTAGTGAGTTGTTCAACAAAGCCGGGGCTTATTTGGATTTTTATTAAAGTTCATTTTTTTTGAAAAAAAAGAATGTTTTTTTTGCGAAAGCCTGGAAAATACAATTTTACCCTTTTATTTGCGCATTCAGTACTTTCTGAGGAGCCTAGAGAATTAACTTGCAATTGCAAAACAGACCACTACTTATCCCGTATTTTAATCGGGATAAATTTGCCGATTACGACTCTGTTTCTGGCTGCGCTGACTAGTCCTGCAGATCTGGCTTCGGCTGAGGTGCCAACCAATCAATAGACCGAAAAATAGACCACTCTATCTTTCCCAAATCACGCCCTTTGTCAACATAATTCGCGTAGGGCCGCCCATTTACTTTGAGTTTTACATGCGCATAAACTTCCGGATCAACCAATCCTTCCAACTCATACTTGTCTCTCAGGTAGTGAGCGAACTGCAAAATCATATAAGGATGTGAATAGATCTTGTGAGCTTGTCGTTTCGACAAATGCTGTCTGGGGAAAACAGTAAGTTGTACTTTAGAATGGGGTTCCAATACTTTAAATTCACCACGCCCGTATTTACTCCGCAACATCATGCGCCAGGAATAACGATGCCCTTGTTCAGTCCACAATACATGGCCATCGTAGAGGTGATGCCTCAGGGGCAAAAGCACTTGGATACTACAAAAAATAATAAGAATGGTAGCCATTGCTTTTTGCTGAAAAGCAGGATAATCTAAATCGACCACCCGCTTTAGATCTTCTGCCCAAAGGTTTTGCCACCAATTTTGAATTCGTTGGAACACCAACTTTTTGGCGCTAAGCCATGACCAAACCCGTCGCGGAAAATCAGGTGAAAAATAAAGCGCCGTCAAGGCTGTCGACATCCACGGAAATATGCCAATCTCAAAAATCAATAAATTGACAAAATGGAAAAAGAGCACAGATCCAAATGCCCAGGGCCTCGTTTTTTTGTTCAACAAAAAGAAAACAACAAAAAGATCAAGCAGCACGCCTGCATAACTCATAAAGTAGGCCACCCATTCCTGAGCAACTAAAGGCCCGATTAAAAATAAATCCGATTTACCCTTCAACCAAAATTTTAAAGGAATACCATTTAGCCAATCGGGATTGAGCTTGGCAATGCCACCATATATATAAACCACTGCCATCAAAAATTTCAACAAAAACAATGGCCAGTATGGAACAGACGCTATAGGTGTCACCCGCTTTTGCAAAACATCCAGGGAATACGCCCGATGTACCGGATAAAAGAACATGACAAAACAAAGCACCATAAACAGGTAGCCATGATTGAGGTAAAAGACAGCATCCAAAAAGTAGGTATAACTAAAACCGAATGCATATAACAAGGTAGCCAGCCGATATCGCCATCCCACCGCTATACAAAGCCCCAATAGTATCAACAACACAAAAAAGAGACTCATAAAAGGATCCGCCATCGGTTTCACCCATTCAAAACCATAGTATTTGAAGTGAAATTTTTCCGGATCAAAGGCATTTTTATAAAGATGGAGATAACTAAACAGACTAATGGCCTCTATCGTAGCCAGTACTCCAAACACAATACGGAAGAAGATAAGGGAGGAAATGTCTATTTTTTTGAAAAGGAAATCCATGGGAGCGAAGATAAATGAATTGGAATTGGAATTTGAATTGGAATGCGAATATTTCCTCCAATCGCAATTTCCACGCTATAGGCCATTCTAATTCATATTGTTTCAGTTTTTCAAACAATTTATTTCAAAAAATAGTAGCAAAAAGTTGCTATTGTGATCTAGTGTACCTATTTTTGTTATAGAAACGATCAAAAAAGATCTTTTGTGAACATAAATTGTTTTAAAATGGAACTTAATATTCTCACCAGCCCAAAAGGAACTAAAGTAGTTACTGCTTCCGGCCTTCACGCCGCTTTGAAGTTAGCCGACCACCAATATGTTCGAAATGTCATCAAATGGTTAAGTGATGTTTATGCCTTTAACGACGATGTGCGCAAGCCAATAGAAATGAAGGACTTTGCACGCAGAGTGATGAAAGTCAGCAAGCTACAGGATTATTACATATCTCTGGAAATGGCTCGTCTGATTACACTGCACTCTGACAGCGAAGTGAAACAGGAATATGCCCGATGGTTACTGTCATTAGAAGAAAAAGTAAGAGATACCGAACTGTTGTCAAAAGATCAGGTCATGGCAGTCATTGAACTGACTAAAGTAATGGGCCTCATGTCCTGCCAGCAATCAGTAGAGAAATCGCATCAAAAGAAATTTGGAGAAAGTAATGAGTTTAGCTACCGATGGTGGCAATATCGTGCGAAGTTATTGGGGTACTCTGTGGAAGAATTGAGGTCAAAGATGGATGAGATCGGTAAAAATTTCCGGGGAAAGAATCTGAGAAAGATGTTAATGCAAGTGGACAAATACGAAATTATCAGAATGGCAGTCATCGATTTGTTCATCGCCTTAGGAAGAAGTGAGCGGTTTGCCATGAATATGGGCGACCTTGCAAAGTACCTTGCCCGTGAACTGAAAGTCGAAATCTGGGATGATCGGGGTACCTCAATTAACTTTGCCACCAGCGATATCAACATGGATTTGGTCAACAAAATTCATACACTAAAACCTGGTTATACACATTCAGTAATTGCGGTTTAGTTGCTTGTGTAGATTTTAGAATAGACAGATTGGCCAGCAACTAAATCGTATCCGCCAAATTTATTTGGCTGGATCACCAACTAACTGAATGGCAAGTAGTTGAACCTGCCAAATAAATTTGGCGGTTACGGGACTCACGTTCTTGCCCAACTCGAAAAAGTCTACGACTCCCAAAAATAGGGTTTCAATATAAAAGGCTTTCCCTACAAAAAATAGAATTTTAATGAATTCGAATTTCTGAATAACCTCAAGTATAAATTTTTCGAAGATTTGTGATAATCTGACACTAGATAGAAACACTCTTTTGAGTGTCATGTAAATGGTAGACAAGCTAACTCGAAGGGTATCCTTGTCAGGCATTTTGTAAATAATTGATCGGAGTGTTAACGCACTTGGGTCAATTATTTATTTTAGATGGAGCGTGTAGGCTATTGACTATTGACTTCTAGCCTGTTATGATTTGTGATCACGAATCAACAGTCAACACAGATTGGTCAGTAACGCTAAAGTGTGTAATCTGCGGTGTCGGTGCGCGGCACCTAAAAAATGCCGCAACCTCTAAATCATCAGATTGGTCACCCTGCTATTAACGGTAAGTCTTAAGTAGCCGACAGTCAATTTGACATGTAAAAAGAAAGCCAACTATTAGCGGCCAAAATTCAACAGTCGATTTAACAAAGTCAGCAACAATCCTTATCTTTGAGGGTATACTTTTTTGAAGCACTACAATACCTATAAAATCTACAATGGCAAAAGAAACGAACTATACCGAAAAAAATATCCGATCACTTGATTGGAAAGAACATATTCGATTACGTCCCGGAATGTACATTGGTAAACTGGGCGACGGATCTTCCCCAGATGATGGTATTTATATTTTATTGAAGGAAGTGATCGATAACTCCATTGACGAATACGTGATGGGGCATGGGAAAAATATCGATATCAAAATAACAGATGGTCAGGTAGAAGTACGTGATTACGGACGTGGAATCCCATTAGGTAAAGTGGTGGATTGTGTTTCCAAAATTAACACCGGTGGTAAATATGATTCCAAAGCATTTAAGAAATCTGTTGGTTTGAACGGAGTTGGTACAAAGGCCGTAAACGCCTTATCTGATTTCTTCAAAGTACAAGCCATTCGGGAGCGAAAAACTAAAGTCGCAGAATTTGAAAGAGGGGAGTTGTTGGCAAATAGAAATATCGCAAAAACCAAAGAAGAAAATGGAACCATCATTACCTTCGAAGCCGATCGTTCTATCTTCCACAAAAATTTCCGCTACCGCCCTGAATTTGTTGAAAACCAACTTTGGAACTATTGCTATCTAAACGCAGGGCTGAGAATTAACTACAACGGAAAAACACTCGTTTCCAGAAATGGATTGCTGGACCTGCTAACAAAGAAAACCGCCGCCGATGCTTTGCGTTATCCCATCATTCACCTGGTCGGAGAAGACATCGAAATCGCATTGACACACGGTCAGCAATATGGCGAACAATACCACTCGTTCGTCAACGGTCAAAATACCACTCAGGGTGGAACACATCTGAATGCCTTCCGCGAATCCATCGTTTCTACTGTTCGTGGATTTTTTAATAAAAGTTATGACGCAAAAGATATTCGTGCTTCCATCATTGCAGCAGTAAGTGTACGCGTGGAAGAACCCGTCTTTGAATCTCAAACAAAAACAAAGTTGGGCTCTGTCAACGTTGGCCCTAAAGGTCCGACTGTACGAACTTTCGTAAATGACTTTTTATCTAAGCAACTCGACAATTTTCTACACAAAAATCCAGAGGTTGCGCAAAGTCTTCAAAAACGTATTCTTCAATCAGAAAGAGAGCGTAAAGATATTGCGGGTATTAAGAAACTGGCCAACCAGCGTGCGAAGAAAGCAAACCTTCACAACAAAAAATTGAGAGATTGCCGAATTCATTTTTGCGATAAGAAAACCAAAACTAATGAAGAAAGCTTAGCTGATACCATGTTGTTTATCACCGAGGGTGATTCAGCAAGTGGTTCCATCACCAAAGCCCGTAATGTGCAAACACAGGCAGTCTTCAGTTTGCGAGGAAAACCACTTAATTGTTTTAGTAAAACAAGAAAGGTAGTTTACGAAAACGAAGAATTTAATCTACTTCAACACGCTCTGGATATTGAAGATGGAATAGAGTCTTTGCGCTTTAATAAAATTGTAGTGGCAACAGATGCCGATGTCGATGGAATGCACATTCGCTTATTGTTACTGACTTTCTTTTTACAATTCTTCCCAGATGTAGTAAGGGCTGGTCACTTGTACATTTTGGAAACACCATTGTTCCGTGTCCGTGATAAAAAACAAACCATCTACTGCTATAGCGAACAGGAAAAACAAAACGCCATTCGTCAACTGAGAGGAAAAGCCGAGATCACACGATTCAAAGGTTTGGGTGAGATCTCACCAGATGAATTTGGTGATTTTATCGGAGAAGATATTCGACTGGAGCCAGTGCTGCTACACGATGATACCAATATTGAAAATGTTCTGTCTTACTACATGGGATCAAATACTCCTGAACGACAAGAATTTATCATTGATAATTTGAAAGTGGAAGTAGATGAAGTAGACGATGCCATCGAAATAGCAGAGGCAATGGGAGCAGAAGTAGAAAAAGAAGCGTTGACGGAGGTGTAACTTTATCAGTAAATAAATTGTTGTGCGCTGTAATCTTATGTCTCTCAAATCGTCAGAAAGTTGTGTCCTTTACTTTATAATCTTTAAGAGATGCAATTCTAACGTTTTTTTAAAACACATAGTTTACTTCGACTTCGCTGCTCCTCGTACGCCGCCATAGGCTATGTCCGAACGCTTTCGCCGAGTCCTTCGCCATAGGCTTCGGCCGCCGGAGAAAGCTTCAGCGTAGAAGGAGGGCTATCTCCCTTTAATTTCTATGTGTTTCAAAACGGCGGTTGAGGGCAAAACAGTGCAATAAGGAGCTACAACTTTTTGTCGCTTTCATAGCTACAACATTACAGCGCACCACATAAATTTGTGGGTTACGGCCCCACGTTCTCGGCCAGTCTGTTCAGCCCTGCCCAAAAAAAATGTCAATCAACAACATGGAAGCAATAGACAACTAAAACTAAAATCCAAGAATAAAAGAAATACGTCGGAGGTGAATAAGTGCTACTTCCGGCGTATTTTAATTTAACAATCCCTGATATCCAAGTAAAATAGCTGACGAATTGTCGGAGAAAAAACGATTAAGTTTCCCAATTTCTAAGCAACTATGACAAAATGCACTCAAATTGTATCGAATTAGTCGATGGCACAAAACTTGGCCAATTATGTAACACATAAGAAAGAGAAAACTTGCTGACAACTTGTCAAAGCAATTCTCCTTTAATATCCCGCTTCATTATCAATGATAATTGACAGGATTTTCAAATCAAAAAAAGAAGGCGCAAAGATATGAGTATGTTTGATGAATTTTTTCTCCCAAAAGGGATCGGCGACGAAATGGAATTCTCCCCAATGTTTACTGTTGAAGATGAAGAACAGCAAGACGAGGATGGTGATTATCCGAAAGTCATCCCAATACTAGCCGTAAAAAATACGGTGCTTTTTCCTGGTGTTGTTACTCCAATAACCGTAGGAAGAGACAAATCTATAAAGGCAATCAACAAGGCATATGACGAAGGCCGTATGATTGCAGTCCTTTCTCAAATCGACAGTAAAAAAGAAGACCCGGGAATAGCCGACATGTACAAAGTAGGTACTGTTGCTAAAATCGTGAAGCTATTTAGAATGCCGGATGGAACGGCCACGGCGATACTACATGGTAAGCGAAGATTCAAACTGATAGAAATGGTCAAGGAAGATCCATTTATGATGGGTGAAATCGAACTGTTAGATGTTGAGAAAGTGAAAAATAAATTAGAATTCGAAGCAATGATGGTATCCATAAAAGATATGGCCAAACAAATCATTGAGCTGTCGCCAAACATTCCTAGCGAAGCAAACGTGATGTTGACTAATATCAAACATCAATCGTTTTTACTCAATTTTATCTCTTCCAATCTCGGAGTAGGAGTAGCGGAAAAGCAAACCGTATTGGAACTAAACAACCTAAATAAAAAAGCCCGCACCGTTCTCGAATATATGGACAACGAACTTCAGGTGCTGGAACTAAAAGATCAGATCGAAAATAAAGTAAGAGGAGATATTGAAAAGCAACAACGAGATTATTTTCTGAATCAACAACTCAAAACGATTCAGGAAGAACTCGGACAAAACCCTCAGGAAGAACAAGTCAAAAAATTACTAGATCGGGCAAAGACAAAAAAATGGTCGAAACCTGTTCATGATGCCTTTCAAAAAGAATTGGTAAAAGTAAGTCGTATCAATCCTCAGGTCGCAGAATATTCTGTTTTGCTAAATTACCTGGAACTGATGCTCGACCTCCCATGGGAGGAATATACCGAAGATAACTTCAACCTGAAAAAGGTAAAAGCTGTTTTAGATAAGGACCATTACGGCCTGGATGATGTGAAAGACAGAATCCTGGAACACCTCGCTGTCCTGAAACTGAAAGGCGATATGAAAGCGCCAATACTTTGTTTAGTTGGCCCTCCTGGTGTTGGGAAAACATCACTGGGTAAATCAATCAGTAAGGCATTGAAACGAAAATTTATCCGCATGTCGCTGGGTGGTTTACACGATGAGTCAGAAGTTCGTGGGCATAGAAAAACGTACATCGGTGCCATGCCCGGACGAATCATCCAGTCCATCAAAAAAGCAAAATCCTCCAACCCGGTTTTTATTTTAGATGAGATTGATAAAGTTGGAAAAAACTTTAGAGGAGATCCTTCTTCAGCGCTATTGGAAGTCTTGGACCCCGAGCAAAATACGACCTTTCATGATAACTACCTCGACATTGAATATGATTTGTCTAAGGTGATGTTTGTTGCTACGGCTAATTCACTGAGCACCATACAACCAGCTTTGCGCGACCGTATGGAAATCATTCAGGTAAGTGGCTACTCTACAGAAGAGAAAATTGAAATTGCAAAACGACACCTGATTCCTCTTCAACTTAAGGAACATGGGCTCAAAGCAGCACAGGTGAAAATGAAAAAAGAAACCATTCAGGCACTGATACAAAGTTATACCCGGGAGTCCGGCGTTCGATCGCTCAGCAGACAAGTTGCAGCAGTCATGCGCCGCATCGCCAAGTATGTCGCGATGGAAGAGAAATATGACGTTAATGTGAAACCGACCGACTTAGAAAATATACTCGGGCCTTCCAAATTTTCCAGAGAATTGTACATGGAACAAGACACCGCAGGTGTTGCTGTCGGACTGGCCTGGACTAGTGTAGGAGGAGATATCCTTTTCGTGGAAGCCAGTTTAAGTAAAGGAAAAGGCAAACTAACCCTGACCGGAAACTTGGGAGACGTCATGAAAGAGTCGGCAACAACAGCGCTCAGTTACCTAAAAGCAAATAGCGATGCTCTGGGAATTGATCCCGATGATTTCGAAAAAAATGACATCCACATCCACGTTCCCGAAGGAGCCATTCCTAAAGATGGTCCTTCTGCGGGTATCACAATGATCACTGCATTGACTTCTATCCTAAAAGGAAAACCAGTAAGGCCCTATTTGGCCATGACCGGTGAAATAACCCTTCGTGGAAAAGTACTACCAGTCGGTGGAATCAAAGAAAAGATTTTAGCCGCGAAGCGAGCCGGAATCAAACAAGTGATCCTTTGTAAGGAAAACAAAAAGCACATCGAAGAAATTAATCCTGTTTTTATAAAAGGCTTGAAATTCCACTACGTTGATAAAGTGGAGGAAGTACTTAAGGTCGCTGTTAAATAGATGCTGGTAGCTGGATGCAAGATGCTTGATCACTCGATCGTAGCGGTCGCAGGTCATCCAGCATCCAGCATCTTGCATCCAGCAACGAGACAACCTTTCCCCCAATATTTGTATCATTACAACAATAGGCTTCTAACTAAAAGACGAAAATTGGCAAATTCAACATCAATTTCTGTTAAAAGTCTGTTAAGCAAACATAAAGGCCACCAGAGATACGTAATTCTACACGTTACCTTGTTATCTTTATAGAACTACAAATACGTAAAATATTAAATACGATGATGAGGTTTTTCTTTCTTTCAATATGTACACTCTTCCTGAGTACCTCTATGGTGGCTCAAAACGAGCAAGACTCTTTAGTGCAATTCACGGGAATGGTTTTGGATGGCACCGATGAAGAGCTATTCCCGGTTTCATACGCCAACATTTATCTCAAGGATGAAAACAGAGGAACTTACTCGGGCCTCAAAGGTTACTTTACTTTTGTTGTGGAGAGAGGAGATACCGTGGTATTCTCCACTTTAGGATACAAAACGGTGGAGTTTGTGATCCCTGATTCCTTAGAAGAAGATCGTTACTCTATCGTTCAACTGATGACGCGAGATACCTTCAACTTGCCGGAAACAGTCGTATTCCCATGGCCGAGCAAAGAGCACTTTAAAATTGAATTCCTGGCACTTGACGTAAAAAACGCATTGGCTGAACGAGCACTGGAAAATTTAGCAGAAGACGCGCTTCGCCGCCAACAAGCAGAAGTTCCAAGAGATGGACGCGAACACGCCGATTACTACTTACGTAAACAAGCCAAAAGCTACTACCATATTGGTCAAGCACCACCAATGAACATTTTCAACGTGGTCGCCTGGAAGGAATTCTTTGAAGCATGGGAAAGAGGGGATTATAAGAAGAAGGAGAAGAAGAAGTAAGGGGTGGGAAGTTGGAAGTGGGAAGCTGGAAGTTGGAAGTTGGAAGTTGGAAGTTGGAAGTTGGAAGTTGGAAGTGGGAAGTGGGAAGCTTCCTTCCAACGCGAGAGCCCGCTAACGTATTCATACGTTAGCGGGCTCTCTACAATGAGTGAAGCTTCCCACTTCCCACTTCCCACCTCCTCTTAAAACTTTTTCGTAGCTTTGCTTGTCTTTAACCTAGGGTTCACATCTATAAACAATAAATATTAATCGGAATTAATGAAAGTAACTGACTATTTTGAGAAAGCAAAGGGGAAAACACTGATTTCATTCGAGGTATTACCCCCTCTGAAAGGAGGAGGAATGCAGGCTATCTTCAAAACGCTGGACCCTTTAATGGAGTTCAAACCACCTTTTGTTGACGTCACCTACCATAGAGAAGAATTTATATACAACAAAAGAGACAGTGGCTATTACGAAAAAATTGCTATCCGCAAGCGTCCCGGTACCGTAGGGATATGTGCCTCTATCATGCATCGCTACGGAATTGACGCAGTGCCTCACCTGATTTGTGGTGGTTTTACTAAAGAGGATACAGAGAATGTATTGATTGATTTAAACTTTCTGAACATCAAAAACGTACTAGCGCTTCGCGGTGATGCACGTAAATTTGATGGTAAGTTTATTCCAGAAAAAGATGGCCACAATTATGCAGTTGATTTGGTGAATCAGATGAATGATATGAACATTGGAAAATACCTGGACAGCAATATTGAAAACGGTGAAAAAACCGACTTTTGCATTGGTGTTGCCGGTTACCCGGAAAAACATATTGAAGCACCAAACTTTGCAGTTGACCTCCAATACCTAAAAGCTAAAATTGATGCTGGTGCCAGCTACATCGTCACTCAAATGTTTTTTGATAACCAAAAATATTTTGACTTCGTAGATGCTTGTCGGTCTGCCGGAATCAACGTTCCAATCGTTCCGGGCTTGAAGCCACTGACCAAATTTTATCAGCTTAGTTCATTACCACGCCTTTTCTTCATCAACATGCCCGACGATTTAGTGGCGGCAGTCATGAAAGTAAAAGGAGATAAAGAAGCCATCAAGCAAGTGGGGATTGAATGGTGTGTGGCGCAGTCAAAAGAATTAAAAGCAAAAGGGGCTCCTTGCTTACATTACTACACCATGGGTGATCAGGATACCATACGAGCAATTGCTGAACAGGTGTATTAATAGCTTTCGCAATTATTCAGCCGTTTGCTGAATAGACCGAAGACGGAAGGCCGAAGTTTCCCTTTGTCGTTAGCAATTGCGGAACTACGTTAGCGGAAAACTTCGGTCTTCCGTCTTCAAGCAGGTACTGCAGAACAGTTAATCGCTTTCAATCATACAAACAAAGCAAATGAATATTCGTTTCCAAAGATCAGTACAAGTAGTAGTAAAAAAAATAATAGTATTAACTGCGACCATGGTATTCTCTGTTTTTTGCTTCGCACAAAATACTTTGAAAGCACCAACTGAGTTTTTGCCTACTGATTTTGGTAAACACTTCACACCACATCACCTACTGGTAGACTACTACGAACATGTAGCCGCTAACAGTAATCGGGTGACCATTCAGCAATACGGGTGGACCAATCAGAAACGTCCGCTCATGGTGGCCGTTATTTCTTCGGAAGAAAATATACAAAACATTGAAGCTATCCGAAAAAATAATCTGGTAAAAACAGGAATGATTGACGATAAGGAAAAGTCAAAAGCAGTTAAAGATAAATCGGTTATCTGGGTGAGCTACGGGGTGCATGGTAATGAAGCCGGGGCATCCGAAAGCTCCATCGCTACACTTTTTGCTTTAGCCGATCCCAATAATAAAGAATCTGCCAGTTGGCTGGAAAATACCGTCGTCATCATCGATCCCTGTATCAACCCTGATGGCTATTCCAGATATACACATTGGAATTGGAATGTTGGAAATAAAATTCCTAATCCTGAACGTGAAGCCATCGAACACGATGAACCCTGGCCGGGAGGACGAACCAATCATTACATGTTTGACCTCAACCGGGACTGGGCCTGGCAAACGCAGATAGAATCTCAGCAAAGAATGGAAGTCTACCACCAATGGATGCCACACGTACACGTAGATGTGCATGAGCAATATCCTAACAATCCGTATTACTTCGCTCCGGCAGCACAGCCTTATCATCAGCATATCACAAAATGGCAATCTGACTTTCAAACAGAAATAGGGGAGAATCACGTCAAGCACTTTGATAAAGAATCCTGGTTGTATTTTACACGCGAAATTTTTGATTTGTTTTATCCCAGCTACGGAGATACTTACCCAACTTTTAACGGGGCCATCGGAATGACCTACGAACAAGCTGGACACGGACTGGCAGGAAGAGCAATTCTGATCGAAACAGGAGACACACTTACACTGGCTGATCGAATCGCACACCACACCACCACCTCACTTTCTACCGTGGAGATGGGCTCCAAAAATTCAGATCGTTTGATTGAAAACTTTGAAAAATATTTTAAAATAAGTTCAGAAAATCCCGACGGAGATTACCGCTCATTTGTCATCAGAGCATCTAACCCACAAGGTAAACTCAACGAGCTGTGTAAGTTGCTCGATCGGAATAAAATTCAATATGGTATGGCCGGCAAAAAAAGCAGGGGCTTAAGCTATGATTATAAAACGGGGAAAGAAATTGATATTGAAATAAAAGCCGATGACCTGGTCGTAAATATCTGGCAGCCACAATCCGTTTTGACAAAGGTACTGTTTGAGCCAGAACCATTTCTGATAGACTCTCTAACTTATGATATAACCGCCTGGTCATTGCCGCACGCCTATGGTTTAGATGCTTTTGCTTTAAAGCGAAAAGTAGAAATTGGCGCCGCATATGAAAAAGGCAGTGTAGTAGAATTGGATATCAAAGAAAAGGCCTATGCTTTTATTGCTCCATGGGAATCGATGGAGAATGCTCGCTTCTTAAGTAAAATCTTAAAGAAAGGAATTAATATCAGAACGGCACATGAACCTTTTTCAATTGGAGGCCGCGAATATAAATCGGGAACACTAGTCATCAACAGAGGAGATAACCGACACTACCCTGGTGAGCTCGATGAGGATGTAAAAGCAGCGGCAAGTGCAACCAATCAGGAAGTCATTCCAAGTGCAACGGGATATGTAACTTCTGGACACGACTTTGGAGCAGGAGCTTTGCGGCTGGTAAAAGCACCAAAAATTTTAGTGCTTTCTGGAGAAGAAACCTCCTCCAACAGTACTGGTCAAATTTGGCATTACTTTGAAGATGCGCTCGATTATCCAGTTACGTTGATGCCTGCCGCTAAATTAAATGCGCTCAAGCTGAATGAATATAATTTATTGATTTTGCCGGAAGGCTACTATCGTAAATTTACGGAAGACTTGTTGAAAGAAGTACGCTCCTGGATATCAAGAGGAGGCCGGGTTATTGGTATTGGAAATGCTTTAAGTGTTTTTAACGGTAAGCCTGGATTCAACCTCGAACGCTACTCTTCTGACTCAGAGAAAGGAGCCGCGAATCCTACACCAAAATTAAGTGACCGCCTGGTTCCATATGCCGGACAAGAACGCCGCGCCATTTCACAGCAAATGCCCGGCGCCATCTTCCGCTTGAAAATGGATAATACACATCCACTGGGATTCGGTTTTTCCGACTATTATTTTTCTTTAAAAACGTCAGGAAGAAGTTACCAGTTTTTGAAAAATACCTGGAACGTCGGATATATTGACAACGATGTTTTCTACCTTGGTTTTGCAGGCTCCGAAGCTTTAAAACGAATGAAAGGAACCACCGTATTTGGCGTAGAAAAAATTGGAAGAGGCTCCGTAGTGTATATGGTAGACAATCCACTCTTCCGCGGTTTTTGGGAACAAGGCAAGTTTTTATTTAGCAACGCTGTGTTTTTTCAGTAGAGTTTTGTCGCATATTGCTCTAAGCTTGCTTTGCCCATACAGTTACGCTACAGAAATATTAAAACTACTTATTAGAATCTATATAATGGCAACTAATAAGCATAATTGCTAATAAACCAAATTCTTTTCGCCTGATAGCTTCGGTTGTCAGGCGATTTTTATTTAGAAAAACCAAACTACCCGATTATTCGATTTTTACAGCAGCATTCTTAACTTTGTACCTTAAAAAAAGATATTGAAATGATAAAAGCTAACGACACAAACATAAAAACCTGGGTAGAGATTCCAGCAGACACGGATTTCCCAATTCAGAATTTACCATTCGGTATATATAAGGTGAAAGGACAGGAGCCACGCGTCTGTTCTGCGCTGGGCGATCGGATAATTGATTTGCTCCGGGTTTCTGAACTTGGATTTTTTGCAGACCTCGATATTCCAAAAGCTGTTTTTGATAATCAGTATATCAACGACTTCATGGCCCTGGGAAAAGACAAGACCAGAGCGGTGCGTGATCGTATCTCTGATTTGTTTGACGCAGCAATGGATAAGTGGAACTCCCGGGAAATGGCAGATCATATCTTGCGACCAATGTCGGAGGTAGAAATGCTTCTGCCCATTCGAGTTGGAGACTATACTGATTTTTACTCTAGTATTGAACATGCTACCAACGTAGGAAAAATGTTCCGCGATCCGGAAAATGCTTTGTTGCCAAATTGGCGTCACTTGCCGGTTGGTTACCATGGCCGTGCTTCTTCCATCATAGTTTCGGGGACACCAATCCATCGTCCTATGGGACAACAAAAACCGAAAGACGGGCCTCCGGTTTACGGACCTTGTCGCTTATTGGATTTTGAATTGGAAATGGGATTTGTAATTGGAAAAGAAACACCATTGGGCGAACCTGTTCCGATAGAAGATGCAGAAGATTATATTTTTGGCTTGACACTTTTTAATGATTGGTCGGCCCGTGATATTCAGAAATGGGAGTACGTACCGCTCGGGCCTTTCCTTGGTAAAAATTTTGCGTCTACAGTTGCACCCTGGGTGGTGAGCTTAGATGCCTTGGAATCGGTTCGCGTAAGCGGGCCTGTACAAGAGCCGGAAGTTTTGCCTTACCTGAAATCAGAAGGCAAGAAAAATTATGATATACAATTGGAAGTTAGAATAACTACTCCGGAAGGTTTAACCAAAACAGTTTCCGAATCCAACTTCAAATATATGTATTGGAATATGTGCCAACAACTGGCACACCATACCGTGAATGGTTGCAATATCAAAGTTGGAGATATGTACGCATCTGGAACGATTAGCGGACCAGAACCAGGCTCTTACGGTTCCATGCTGGAGATTTCCTGGATGGGAACCAAAACAATAGAAATGCCCGACGGAACAGAACGAAAATTTATTCAGGATGGCGATACGGTAAGTCTCCATGGCTGGGCAGTTGCTGATGGTGTGCGCATTGGTTTCGGTGAAGCCAGCGGAAAGATTTTGCCTGCTCATGTGAAGCTAGAGCAAGCGTAGATTGTGCTAGATGGCGGATGCAGGATGCGCATTGTTGGATCACTCGAACGTAGCGGTCGTGTAAGCCCTCATTAGGAGTATCTGCCATCCCAGTATCCAGTATCTTGCATCCAGAATCCCGAAATAAAATGTCAAAAACCCGAATCAAGAGATATATCAAAAGCCTGCGGTCTTTCCGAATCTGGCATCGGTACTTAGGCATTTCCCTGGCCTTATTGCTTCTGATAAGTGCAGTGACAGGGATACTGCTTTCCTGGAAAAAGGAATTCGATGTGATCCAACCTGCCACTCAGAAAGGAGCGTCTAAAGAGCTTCAGGATTGGAAACCAATGCACGAATTAGCAGACATCGCGTCCACTCATTTTTATCAAATCTATCCCACTCAAAATGACAATCCAATAGCTCGTCTCGATGTTCGTCCCTCAAAAGGAATCGTAAAAGTTTTTTTTGAAAATGAATACTGGGAAGTACAGGTAGATGGCTCAAGCGGTGCCATCCTTTCCGTTGCTCAGCGCAATTCCGACTGGATTGAATCCATTCATGATGGCTCCATTATTAGTGATTTGTTTAAATTGATTTCGATGAATTTTTTGGGAGTTGGTTTGATTATGTTGTTGTCGTCCGGATGGTGGTTGTGGTATGGTCCCGGCTTGATTCGGAAGTGGAAGAAGGGGAGTGGAAGAAAATAAGACCGAAGTTTCCCTCTGTCGGGGATTGGACACGGATCTAACGGATCTAACAGGTTTTCACTGATTTCGGGACTGTTTTGTAAACGGTGTCTTTCAATCAAAACTTCAACCAAAATCAAAATCAAAAAAATCCCGCTAATGCAAAAACAAAGTTCATAACCAGTAGATTGTCAGGTACATAGACTGGGCGATTGTGGACTTTTTGATTTTGATTGAAGTTTTGATTTTGATTCGAAACACCCTTGCTTGAAGACTCCCCTGATTTCCCACTATCGCGATTATTTTTAACGACCGCAGAAAAAAAATCCGCCCTCATCCGTTCAATCCGTTAGATCCGTGTCCTATCAAGTTAGCGGGCGTTTTACGTTAGAAGGAAACTTCGGTACCCGAGTTTTCGGGGCAGGCTTTCCGTCTTCGGACTTCGGTCTTCTCTAATACACAACAACCCGCTCCGTAAACCGATGCTGCTCAGCCAAAAACTCAATAAAGTATACTCCACTCGTCAAAGCGCTCAAGTCAATTTTATAACTGTTTGACGGTCCACCAAATTGGGTAATGGGGACTTGGAAGTTATGACTCATACCATTTGTTACCCGTACCTTGTATTCGGAGCGATTGTCTTTTTTTAGAATAACCTTTACAATGCCATCCGTTGGATTTGGATAAATTAGTGCGCGATGACCGTTGGCTACCTGCAAGTTTTTTACGCGAAGTGCCCGTCGATGATTTTCCAAAACAAAGCGCATCACGTCGATTTGTTGATTGGTAAAACTGTTTTGACATTCCTGGCTAGAAAAATCCATGAAGTTTTCGATCATATCAGGCAGGTCGTTGGAGATATCACCACAAGTATTTTTTTCGAAGTCACAGTTGTCAAAAGTAGGGTCTTTCATATTTGGCGTATCTTCCAGCCCATCATCAAGATAGCAATGATAAACACCGACTTCGTTATAGCCCCATGGGTGATGGAGTCCGAGATAATGGCCAACCTCGTGTATAAGTGTTCTTCCCTGGAGTGTAACCCGATCACTAGTATTCGTGCTGAAAGGAGGTGGTGGTCCTCCAAAAGCATTGTAGTTAATGACGATGCCGTCCATTTCATTAGACGGTGCCTTCGATTCGATGGACCAGTTTTCTAATTGCGAAGGTGGATAAGCATAACCAAAAATCAAATTATCTACAATCGGACAAACCCAAATATTGAGAAATTCATGGGTGTCCCAAGGAGAACTACCGCCATGTTTGCTTGACTTCACATAGTCAGGAAAATTGTAAGTCAGTGTACTAATATCAAAGTCAAGGCTAAAGGTCGTGTCCGTATTCACCCAAATTATTTTTGCTAATTGGAACTCAATTCCAGAATCCCCAACTACATCTTCAAACTCAAGTCGTACCTTTTCTGCATCCCCATTTAGTCGTCGAAAATCTTTGTTCAGTTGTGCCAGTTGTTCGTTAACCCGCTCCTCTGAAATGTATTCATCTTCATTGCTATAAACAATATGTACCACTACCGGGATTTGATATATCTCGAAGTCACGGTGCGTGGCTCCTCCTGTTTGGGTAATAGCCTGCTGGTAAATGGCATTAAAATGAGAAAGCGAATGGGCATTCTGCGGACTACTTACATAGTGGTCCTGCGCACAATTAGCAGGCAGTGCTATTTGTGAAAAACCTATATTAGACAAAAGGAATAGGAGAGTGAGGACGTGTAGTAGTCTTTTTCTCATGTATGTTCGTTTTGCGGGTAGTGTATGTTTGTCCTACAAAAGTAGCAATAAAATCAAATATTATTGAATTTAATACCAATATTTTGATAATATGTTTTAAGTGGAGACGGAAGACCGAAGTTTCCACCTAACGTGGTATTTGTAACTTAATAATTGAAGGTAAAACAGGATTGCTGGTCATCGCGTGCGAGAAAAAAGTTGAAGACTAGGTGAGTTGATATTTAGAGTTGTGTCATCCTGACCGCGTGTAGCCTTAGCTTTAGCGGTGGCATAGCGAGTGAAACGAGCCGAGAGATACAAACGTGGAATGGTTTCAATTTCGAGCGGAGCTTCGCGTTAATGGGCCACGTTGACTTCGACCTTGATTTCGATGTAAGGCGAAGCCGCCACCTACTTCAACCAATGCAACTTCACCTTTCCCAGCGTATTTACTTCCATAGCAGGAGCCGGAACCTTGAGCGTATTCAGCAAGAAAAAAAGTGTTTTTAGAAATGGACGATCCGTTTTTATTTTTGTAAAATCGATATCAGGAGAAAGAAAGAACTGGCGGTAGCGCGGATAGAGATCATCATCCAGAACGAACTGATGATCACCTTCCGTTATCCAGTTATTTTCAAAACCACCAAACATATTCTCAGCGCCATAGCCAACGGCAATGTTGAGCCATTTTGGAAACTTGTTATTGTCATGCCTGATGAATGAAGCGACGTTCACGGATGCCCAATATGTTTGTGAGTTATAATCTTTGAGGACGCGTTCTGCAAAAGATTTTCCGTAGAGGTTATCGGCCCTGGCACTAAGTGTGGTCGTGTTTTGACCATCTTGAGAAGTAATTAGGAAGTTAGGATAGCTTTTGGGCACGGAAGAAAACTTTAATGAAATACGTTGCTCCTTCCAGGCCAGTTCCTGACCCACAAAAGTGAGGGCACCTAGCGTATTGAATCCGACATCATGGGTTGAGAATCCCCATTTTTCTGAAAAGCCATCAAAAACTTCAATGGTCATCTGACACATCATACCGAGGCCTGCTCCCAACCACATAGCCTTTCTGCGTGGCATGCCCGTCCAGCAAGCTGCCTGAAAAGACCAGCGGCTTTCGAAGTAGGTGGTGTAGGAATGTCCGATTTTGTCCATGTCTTCCCATTCGCCGGAATCATTGAAAAGGTGGAATTCGGAGCGGGGAAAGTCGGAGTACCAGATTTCGTTGAGGCCAATGACAGTAGCTGTATAGACAGTGGCGCCACTAGCTGCCGCCAACCAAAATCGCTTTTTATTTAAACTATCTGCGGGTTGGAGAAAGGTTAGTTTGGGCGCTTCCTGAGCAAAAAAGAAAAGAGGGATCAGGAGGAAGAAGACGGAATGAAGGATTTTTTTCTTTGTATTTTGCATGAAAGCTTTTGTGTTAGTTGCTAGTTGCTAGTTGCTAGTTGTTGGATGCAAGGTGCTGGATCCCTGTTAACGTGATGCGCATGCCTTCGGCATACAAGGGCGGTCGCTACGTTCGAGTGATCCAGCATCCCGCAACTAGTATCCAGTATCAAATCTATGGATTTTAATCAATTTTAAGTGCCTTGGGGGGTATCTAAATAACGGGAAACTAAAGGCTCCAATTTCATGAAAGGTTAAAGGAATAGTGAATTTTGGAATTTTCCGGGCGACTTAAGGTGAAAAATGTGTTACATTTACGAAACTGACTAGGAGTAAAACCAACATTAATTCTATAACTAGTCCGGAAAATGGAGCAGTTAATAGAAAAATGCGAACCAACATACTATTATATTGTTACTTGTTTAAATAGACGAAGTCTTATTTTACAGATACGTTAAGCAAGTAGTTACAAACTAAAAATTCAAAATATCATGAAACAAGGAAAGTTAATGACCATGGCAATATTGGCGTTTTTTGCGCTGATTTTTATAATTGGTCTTTCTAACAGTTTATTTATTACCGTTGATCCGGGGGAGCGGGCAATTCTCTTTAAGCGATTTGGTGGTGGCCTTCAAAAAGATAAAGTTTATGGACAGGGATTCCATGTGATTGCTCCCTGGAACCGAATGATCGTATATGATGTACGTGTACAGGAAGCGTTTGAACAAATGTCTGTATTGTCAAAAAATGGTTTGACTATTGCGGTGGAGCTATCTTACCGTTACCAGCCATTAGGTGAGCAGATCGGATTTTTACACGATGAAGTCGGACCAGGTTATTTGGAACGAATTATAAAGCCAGAGATACGATCAGCTACTCGTGAAGTTATTGGTAAATACCTTCCGGAAGAATTGTACTCCACTAAGCGTGAAGCTATTCAGGATGAAATATTTCAGCGAACTTCTGAAAGTGTGGAAAAGAAATACTTGGATTTGGATGCCGTCCTGATTCGTGAAGTGGCTTTACCCGCAAAATTAAAAGAAGCGATTGAACAAAAACTAGAGGAAGAGCAGATGTCCTTCCAATATGAGTTTAAGCTAGACAGAGAACGTAAAGAAGCTGAACGTAAAATTATTGAAGCACAAGCGAAAGCCGATGCCAACAGAATTTTGAACGCTTCATTGACAGACAAGATTTTACAGGATAAAGGAATTGAAGCAACCCTTGAGTTGGCACAATCTCCAAACTCTAAAGTGGTGATTGTTGGTGGTCAAGATAATGGTGGTCTGCCTTTGATTTTGGGGAACTAAAATTGGAGTTTTAATTCACTTGTCTAAAATGCCTTTGGCGTTGAATCCGAACTTTGCTTTGTCAAGGTTCGGGTTTTTTATTTGGAGAATACTGCGAAGATTACATCCTGAAAAATCGCAATGAAGTCATCTGCATTTTTAATAAAAAGACCTTTTTCAAAACATTGGAACTGCAAAATGAATTGGAAAAACTGGGCCATAACAAAGAAGCCTTTAGCATCGTCAATGGCCACCGTCATCCTACCTACAACGAAAACATCGGAGGTGCCAAACTAAGCCGCCACATCAAAGGTGAAGCCGTTGATATCGTCGTAAAAGATATAGATGGGAATGGCCGCGTCAATAAAATGGATAAAGACATTATTCTTGATTTGCTGGAAAACAAAATCATAAAAGACAAGGGTGGAATTGGTTTGTACCCCGGAAATGGGAATGTGCATTATGATGTGCGGGGGGACCTCGTCGCGGGTTTTTTATTCCCATTCCCATTCATTACTCCACATACTTCTGTCGAACCACCAAAAAGTAATAATCATCTTCCAAAGGCAGGTACCCCTGATCATAGCAATAGTAATAAGTCTTACCCGCTTTGGTAGAATACACATTGGTGAAATAGCTAAATTTGAACCCTCTCTCCAGCAATTTCTCCCGATGGACTTTGTTTTTACCCGTTGGATTCAGTTCCACTAAAATGCGTCTGTTCTTACGCAAGATATTATTGATGTTTCGCACAAAATTATTGGAGTCGCTATTGAGTTTATTGTTGTGAACATTGCGGCATTGATCCGAACAAAATTTCTTATCCGCTCTTCCCACAAACGGTTCCTTACATTCTAAGCACTTTTTTTTCATTTTTTATTGATTGGCATTGCTTTTCGCAAATGATTGATTTTCAAAGTTTTATAATAAGGGAATCCGATTACAAACGTTTACAAGTAATTGCAAACGAAACTACGCAATTAATAACCGAATACCAAACCGATTGCCCCGCATCTTTGTGGTGTTGATGGTGCTGATGTGTCCGGCTTTTAAAAATACATTTCTTTTGAACAGTATTAGAGAACCGCATAACACTCGTTTCAGCCGGGCACAGAGGCAGCATCATCTATTGTTAATTACTAAATTTTTAAGTCATGAATTCATTAAGAAACAGCGTAAAATTAATCGGACATTTAGGAGCAGACCCTGAAATTAAAAAAATGGAAAGTGGTAAGACATTAGCCATTATTAATATAGCTACAAGTGAGAGCTATAAAAACACGAAAGGCGATAAAGTGACCGAAACCCAATGGCACCGAATCGTTGCCTGGGGATATACCGCGGAGTATGTAGAGAAGTACCTCCGCAAAGGCAACCACGTAGCACTTGATGGTAAACTAACGCATCGCTCTTACGAAGATAAAGACGGCGCCAAACGATATACAACCGAAGTTGTCGCCAAAGAATTTGTTCTACTTACTAAACCGGATCTGCCATTCTGATCCTTTGCATGATTGTATTGTTTCAGCCGGCATTAGCGTTCCCTCGCTTTTGCCGGTTATTTGCACTAACGACTTTGTTGCTGGTTCTGTATACCATGAAAATTAGCATTCAAGTTACAATTGATCTCAAAATTGATTATTTTTGTTAAACAACTTCTTAAGAAGGAGAAAATATAATAAGTTAAATATGAGCTATTTAGAAGATAGATATATAAACCCGCTTACTGATTTTGGGTTTAAGAAATTATTTGGATCAGAACCCAATAAGGTTTTGTTAATTGATTTTCTCAATCAAATACTTCCTGATCGGCATAAGATAAAAGATTTAAGTTATTCTAAAAATGAACAAGTTGGACAAAATGATTTAGACAGGAAAGCCATATTCGACTTATATTGTATTGGGGAATCCGGAGAGCGATTCATCGTTGAATTGCAGAAAGCAAAACAAAATTATTTTAAAGATAGAAGTATTTATTATTCCTCATTTCCAATTCAGGAACAAGCCAAAAAAGGACTTTGGGATTATAAGTTAGACCCAGTTTATACAGTAGGTATATTAGATTTCATTTTTGATGATCATAAAGATGAAGATGAATTAATTCATTTTATAGAACTAAAAAATGAAAAGTGTAAAGTGTTTTATGACAAGTTGAAATTTATCTATATTGAATTGCCTAAGTTTAAAAAGACCGAAGATGAACTAGAAACACATTTTGATAAATGGCTTTATGTTTTTAGACATTTATCTGAATTGAATAAAAGACCTCAAAAATTACAAAATAAAGTGTTTGAGAAATTATTTGAATCAGCTGAAATAGCAAAATTTTCTAAGGAAGAAAGAAAAGCTTATGAGGATAGTTTAAAATACTTTAGAGATCTAAATAATGTTGTTGATACCTCAAAAGAAGAAGGGAGAGAAGAAGGAAGAGAAGAAGGGAGAGAGGAAGGGAGAGAAGAACGAAATATTGAAATAGCTAGAGCCCTTAAAAAGAATGGGATTTCAATTTCAATCATTCGAAGATCAACAGGTTTGTCAGAGGATGAAATAAAAAATTTATAAAAGGGGGCTGTTCGGGAATCTTGGATGGCTGTTTAATAGAACCAGATTTTAGGTATTCAACAAGTCTTTGATGCATTCCATTACGTATAAATTTATCTGATGGAAAAAAAGAAAGTCTATAGGATTCAGGGTAGTTTGGAAAAAGTCAGGGAAATTTTGGTAAACCTAAAATCCTATGGAAAGATACATCCGTTGATTACAAAGGTCGAACAAATTAATAAGATAGTCGAAAAGTAACAGAATACCAGATTAAAGAAAGACCTTATAGTTGGTTGCCTATCCAATTTTATTACAAGGCAAAAGTGAAAGCCAGCACAGATGAAATCAAGTATGAAATTTACGATCTACCCTTTACAAAAGCGTTGATACATTATAAGCTGACACAAAAATCAAAAATAATCGAAATCGAATTTCATCTTCGCATAGATAGTAAACTTATTGGGAAGCGAATTTTATTATACAAGATGATGAAAGCGCAGGATGATTTGATGTGCTCGATGCAATCGGAGATGGATGCATTGTCTTGAAAAATAAGGGAATGTATCCGCCAATTTCAATTGACTGAATGGCAGAAGTACGTATAAATCCAGCCAATTAAAATTGGCGAATACGAAAAACGCTTCAGGCCATTACAATTGAGGCCAAGTTGCTTGTGACTATTTAACAAAACCGCGTTAAGTAATTACTAATAGATTTAATTTTAGGGTAACCAATCACAAACCCACTACATTTATAGTTATAAAGCTATTTAGTATAAAACCTGCAACTTTAAATATCATAACAAATGAAGAACTACTACTCTTTCCTGCGAAACAGTCTTTTCGTTTTATTACTATGCTCTCTTATCGCTTGCGATTCAGAGAATGAACAGAATGACCATACAACTGATGCTAATACGTCAACTGAAATTATGGACCAGCCTCAAAAACTCGCTGTCAACCAACCATTCAAAAATATCAACCAAAGTCCCAAAGCATTAACACACAAGAATGCTGAAAAACCACAGAACTATACACTAGAGTCCGGAACCGTCATTCGGGTACCAGCCAGCGCATTCGTACATATGGACGGTAAGCCGGTAGAAGGAGCAGTTGATCTGAAGTTTACAGAAATGCATAAACCTTCTGAAATAATCGCTTCAGGTATTCCAATGAAATATATAGATGAAAGTGGAAAAGTACAATGGATGCAATCTGCAGGTATGTATGAAATTCAGGGCCTTCAAAACGGACAGCCCGTTCAGATAGCAGCAGGTAAAGAAATTGAAATAGCATTACTTTCTGATGTAGAAGGTGATTATGATTTCTGGGTATTTGATGAAGAAAAAGGAAACTGGTTGAATGAAGGACCAGTTGCCGCAAAGCCAGGACCAAGTCAAAATGTAACTCCACCCGCTACACAAAATAAAATCAATCAGCTAAGAAAACGTACCAAAAAGAAACCAGTAAAACCTGAAGTAAATGAAGCGAATAAACTCGTCTTTAATGACCTTAACCTGGATCGCTGCCCTGACCTGAAAGGACAAAAACCTCTTGTACTTTTATTTGCAGATACTGATCAAAGCAAATCCCCCGAAAAAAATAAATGGATTAGAAAACCGGGTATCTGGCATAAGAAAACCATCACTCCCGTTGCAGGTTCTGATGGCTTGTACGAATTGACTTTGCTGGGAGATAAAATGTATCAAATAAAAGTAAAAGCGGCTCCCACTGCGCTTGAAATTGATAAAAATAATAAGACTTATCAAAAAGAACTGGCAGAATATAAAGCAAGCATCGACTTACTAAAGGACACAGAAGCTATGATGGAAAATCGCCAGTCATTTATTCGTATGACAAGGGTTCGTGGTTTTGGTAAGTATAACTGCGACGTAATGTGGTCGCGAAAAGATGCCGTTTCATTAATGGCTGATTTTGATGTAGAGGAGGTACCGGACATGGTGGAAAACTTAACGATGTTTTACCTGATTACCGATAATGGTCGAACCGTCATTAATTTACCAAAACGCAGCTGGAAAAGTTTTCGCTTCAGCCCCTCCGCAAATAATAAAATACTGGCAGTTCTACCTGACCAAACCGCTGCCGTTCTTTCTGAAGGCAAATTCGAACAACAAAAAGGCGAGATGATCGCAGCAGCAGGGGAGGAGTTTGTTTTTTCTTTGGATAAAACTGATGAGAAGATCGAATCGCTTGACGACCTGGATGATATCTTAGAAGAAGCCAGCATTGAAAACACGGCGATCATTCAACAGATAAACATTTATCCCAACCCGGCCAGAGACCGCGCTACCGTTACTTATGTAAGCAAGAAAGCGGTTGCAACTCCAATTCTTGTTTTCGATGCAAAAGGCCAGCAGGTCATTATGCAAAATGCAACTTCTCAGGAAGGCGAGAATAAAGTCGAACTAGATGTCGCAAATTTGCCCAATGGCAATTATATCGTTCGCATCACCGCAGATGGTTTTATTGGAGCTAAGCAATTGATTATTGTTAAGAATTAAGAAGAAGACCGAAGACGGAACAGGTTGACCATTAATACACTGTAATTTAACTAGTTTCCTGTAAGTTTGGCTTTCACGCAACATGCAGCTTTTTTAAATGTAAAACCGCAAAACGATAAATGTAAAATGTAAAAGTGGCCGAACCTGTGCTGAACGAAGTGGAGTATACAGTAGGTTTTGCGTCAGTGAGAAAACTTCTACATTTCATAGTTTGCGGTTTTATAGTTTACAGCAAAACACTTCCTTCTGTTCCAACTTCCGTCTCCGGTCTTCAAAACCCAAGCCATGAAACAACTCTCCACCCTACTAACCTGCATCCTCCTCTCAGTCAACTCATTCGCTCAGTCTGCTTCGCAGGCCCGAGACCTGCAGGTGTACCCCATCCGCGTCAATCACAAATGGGGCTACGCAAAGTTTTACGGTACATTTGTCGACACCCTCGTTGCACCTCGTTATGATTATATCGGTGACATCCATCTGCCCTGGAATATTGCGGATGACAAATCAACCCCATCCCCATATCGCCTTTTTGAAATCGAAAAAAAAGTGGGATTATTAGATAATTACCTCAGTGAATTCATTCCCAATAAGTACAATCGAATCCGTCCCATTTCCAATAATTTTTTTGCGGTGGAAACGGATCAGGGATTTCAACTCGTAAATGATAAAGAAGAAATTCTTTTTGATAAAATAAAATATGATGACATCAAAGGAGATCGCTCCGACGATAAACTTCGTTTTTTCTTAGTAAAAAAAAATCACAAATGGGCCATTAAAAATAGGGTAGGCGACATTTTAGTTGACCACAAATATGCCGCTATCCAAAATGCCGGAGCCTCCGGATATTTTAAAATAAAAAGCCGCTTGGATGAAATCTCCTGGTCTTTGATTGATAGCGTAGGAAACAGCATTCTCTCAGATCGCTACGTAAATATCAAAGTGCTGGACGAGAAAGTAATTGCTATAAGAAAAGACGGTTCATTTGCCTGGAAATATTTTCTTCGCTCAAATAAAATATCAGGCACTCCCTTCCAGATGCAACCCGGAGAATTTAAAAGTATCAAAAAAGTTTCAACTCACATGCTAGCGCTGGTGCCCTATGATGCGATTGGTTCCAAAACGATTATTCTGCAAAGTCTGAAAGGGAACTGCGAAGTTATCAATACACTTGAGGTAGTAACAACAAAAGTAAAAAGTAGTAAGGTAATTGTTCCTGATTTTTATCCTCTTGACGGCAACTACGCCATTCAATCAATGATGACGGAAGATAAGAAAAAAGTGATGTACCAAATCATTGATTCATTGGGAGCATTTAGATCAGCTCCTTTTGATGCCATTTATCAAACCAGTAAAAAGAATGTGTTTTTTGTAGCGACAGACTATGAAGTAGGATTTTTTACAAATAGAAGATGGGCCGTGCTGCAGCCTGAAAGTGATGTCGTGTTGAACCCTAAAGCAGTATACAGTAACATCTTTGACTTTGAGGATGATATCGCCATCACCCAGGTAGGGGATAGTTACGGCGCATTGGCTTTTCGAAATGAACAAACAGATAAACTGCCTCCTTTGTTTGAAGCAGTTTTCAAAAGTGGTGAAAATACATTGCAGGTACAAACAGGCGATGGGAAGGCGGTACTTTATCAACTGACCGAAGAAGGAAAGTTTGAAGAGAATTTAATCATCTCCAACACCTTTGTCTTTTCAGAAAATGCAAAACGTAAAATAGTAGAGGCAAAAAACAAACGACTAACAGAAATAATAAAAGACGAAGAAACCCACCCCGAGGCACTCTGGAGTTTTTTAAATTATTCCTACACAGACGAAAAATTGACTATCCTTAATGACGGAGCGCTCGTTCTGCAAACAAATCTAAGGGAGGAGGTTTCCGGAATAAAAGAAATTCACCAAAGGAGGCTGGCGATTTTTTATAAAAACAAAACCACTTCCAATAAAACCACAAAAGTATTTACCGATGAGCCGCTGGAACAAATTGCCTTTTTTGATACCGAACAAAATCAGGTGACGAATGAAACTCCAATGGTAGGATTTCGCGATTTTCACGTAAATTATAAGCACACTGCTTTTATAGATGCAGAAGGGAAAATGGGATTGATTGACAAAGACGGAGTACAACTTAAAGTAAATGGAAAACCACTGCGCTACCTATACATTGGCCCATTTACGGGAGGACGGGCAAGGGTGTGCATAGGAGATAAATTGATAGCAGACCAAAAAGGAAAACTGGAAGTGCCTGCCAAATATACCATCGGTACCATAGATGAATTGATGGATGAATTCAACATGGAAATAGCAGGAAAAAAAATCTATGGTGCTCCAAACGAGGTGGCCATTTATACCTGGAGCAATGACGGTACTAGTCGCTGGGGCTACATTGATGAAAGCGGAAATTGGCTGTTCAACACCGAATTTGACCATGTAGAAGATTACAATATTCGTAATGGCCGGGCATTCGTTTTTAGAACACTGGACAAAGGCACCGGGCTTAAACCCAAGGCAGGTTTCGGTATGATTGATGAGAATGGAAATGAATTGTTGAATTCTGAAAAAGATTTATTGAGTATTGAATATAAAAACCTGAGAGATACGACGGCTTGTTTTCAAATCACAGTAGGGCAGACCCCAACTTTTTACTTCAATCAAAAAGGACATCAGGTCTTTGTGAATCCAACCCGGATGCGGCCATTCTCGGAAGGCCTGGCATTGTTCAGAGGCGCAAAAGATAAATGGGGCTTTGTCGATTCTACAGGTGCTATTCTGATAGAACCTCGTTATCAGTATGCCCGTCCTTTTTCAGATGGATTGGCCCTGGTGGTAGATGATACTGGTTTTTGTAGTTTCATCGACAAGAAAGGAATTGCGGTGTTTAAGACTTCATTTACTAAAAAACAACAGATAGGCTTAGGCGATTTTCACAATGGGCGTTGCTGGTTCAAAGCACCCAAAGGTTGGTTTTGGGGCTGTTTTGACAAAAAAGGAAATGAAGTGCTCGGGGCAAAATACTATCATGAAATAAAGGCCGCCGCACTTCCCAAAGCAGCCGAGCCCTACTTCCTACCAATGGATTTTATTAACCCTGCCGCTGCCTCCGTTCAAATCCTAAACAAAGAAGGCAAGCCAGCACCAATAGTGATTGATACACATGGTAAGACATTGATTGAACCGGAGAACTATGCAAGCATTGGCGCTGTAGACAACCACGGACTAGCAACCTACACACTCCCTTCTGAAAAGGGAAAAGGATTGCTAAACATCAATGGAAAAGTTTTAACCAAAGCAAACTATATTTCCATCAAACCATTTCATAACGGCTACGCAAAAGTTAAATCCAAAAAGGACACCTGGGGCCTCATCGACATGAAGGGACAGGTGATTCTAAATCCTGATTATAAAGAAGTTGGAACCGCTTCCGAAGGCCTGGTCGCAGTAAAAACACGCAACAGCCAGGGCTGGTATTTTGTGAATATGGCGGGTAAAAAAGTAATCCCCGGTCCTTTCAAATCGGTGACTCCTTTTCAAAGCGGAATGAGTTTCGTTAAATACAAAAAAGAAGAAATCCTAATTGACAAATCAGGTAATCGGATACCCATTACTACCGGCAAACCACTCTTCTTCTCAGAAGGGATTCTCGGGATTGTGAAAAACCCAGAAGCTAAAAAAAGAAACCGAATATATTTTTATGGGGATGAATCTGGCAACAATATTTTAGGTCGTGACTTTGCAGAAATTACTCCCTTTCAATTAGGTATATCAAAAGTTCGTCGCTTGATGCAAGTGGTCCCCGGCACTAAAAAAAGAAAAGAGTTGTTGGGCGCCATTAATAAAAGAGGCGTCATGGTGGTGCCACCCAAATTCAGAAACTTACATCTCCAACCCGATGGGAATATTGTCATAAATCCACAACGATTTTACGGCCTGATCACCGTTGACGGAAAAAAACTATTAGACCCCATTTACGATTTAATTACCTACTATCCCAGAGATCGGATTATCAGAGTAGAGCAGGGCGAAAAGGTGGGGTATGCGGAGTTGAAAAATGAGGAGTTGGTTTGGATTTGGGAGATGGGGTTTTAGGTCGCGTTGGAGCCACGAATTGCAATGGTCATTTCAAGGGCAATGTACTATATTTTTGTATCCTCAAAATTGGAAAAATTGGTGTCCCTATATGATGAAACCGCAAAAGAAGAACAATCTCCAACGGCCATCAGGCAGGCAGTAAATCACTTTGCGAAATGACTAAGACTGAGCCCGCCAAGGCTTATGCACCTCACAAAGAAATCAAACCCATATCTAAAATCCTGTAAGAAAAAACATCCTGAAAAGCAGCTTTAAACAACTTCTATTGTAACTATTCAGCGTTAATTTGTTTTAGGCGTCATGCGACTCCGTAGGTAGTCACACGATTCAAGGATTAAGGGACGGCTGAATAGTCACCTTCTATTTTAAAATACTAACTTGTAAAAAATTAAAGACTTCAAGTTTTCTCCATCAACCAAAAAATAAAATCATGGACTTCTGGCAAATGATCAAAAACTTTATCAAGAATATTTTATCCGGTAAACAGAAGCCAAAAGAGAAACCAAAAGACAAGTAGAGATACTTATCCCGGTAACCAGCCAACGAGTACATCTGAAAATTCAGCCGCATCAACCTCCTGCGTGTTGCCATCTGTATCTGTGAACTCCACGTCCTCAAGCTTTACAGAGAGCTTATAAGTTACTTGATACTCGTTAACATCAATACTGTCTTCCGTAATTTGAATGCGCACTGTTCCGCTTTGTCCTACCCAGTCGTGGATGGGATTCGGTCCACCATCTTCAATGACATCATTGCAATAATAGCTAATAGCATCCTTGTTGAATTGCGTAATACCCACATTGAGCCCCACGGTATTCTCCAAATCAAAAACCTGCTCACTTGTACTCAAATTTAAATCATCTCTTTGCCCACCTACTGTGATCGCCAACTTCTGATCCGAGTTAAATTTATAAACGAAAAAGCTACCACAGCCCTTAGAAGTTCCATCAAAAGTTGACCCAGTAAAGTTTTTAATAATCTTGCTTTTATCACAAGAAAAAAACAAAACACTCACCAATAAACAAGCAACGAATAAGTTAAGATTTTTCATAAAATATATTTTTTGATTCAAACAAAATCACTCTCAATACTATCGCTAACGAAATATTTGTGTGAACAGTTGCCTCAGCCTAACACACAAACACAAACACACACACACACACACGCACGTGCCACGAAAAAAATCCATCCTAATCCCTTCAATCCGTGTCCCATCTCGTTAAAAGGAAACATTCCAATTCACATTCCAAAAGCCACCGCCAAGCGCCCAGCCAACCGAGCATTATTAAACACCAAACCAATGTTAGAAACCAAACTATCCCCCTCCGTCAACTCCTTCACCCGCCCCAACAAAAACGGGGTACGCTCCTTCCCCTGAATCCCTTTCACCCGCGCTTCCTCCAAAGCCTGCTCAATCGCCGCATTAATCACAGCCTCATCCATCTGCTCCTGCTCCGGAATCGGATTCGCAATAATCAACCCGCCTCGCAAACCCATTTTCCATTTCGCATCCATCAATCGCGCAATCGATGCCACATTATCCATTTTATAATCTACCTTAAAGCCAGAACGCCGCGTATAAAAAGCTGGAAACTCTTCCGTCTGATAACCCAGTACCGGAACACCCTGTGTTTCCAAATATTCTAACGTCAGACCAATATCCAAAATAGATTTTACACCAGCAGAAATAACGGCCACCGGCGTGTGCGCCAACTCCTGCAAATCCGCAGAAATATCCATCGTCTCGCCCGCTCCCCGATGTACACCACCAATGCCTCCCGTTGCAAATATTTTAATCCCCGCCATCGCCGCACCAATCATGGTAGAAGCCACCGTTGTAGCACCGTCTAAACCCTGACTGACAATATATGGTATATCTCTTCGACTTACTTTAATAACTGCTCTGCCTTTCTTGCCCAGTGTTTCGATATCGTTGTCGGTTAAACCAACTTTAATTCTTCCACCAAGAATAGCAATCGTTGCAGGTGTTGCCCCCTCGTTAAGAACGATTCGCTCCACCTCCCGGGCTGTCTCCACATTCTGAGGATAGGGCATCCCATGCGCAATAATGGTTGATTCCAAAGCCACCACAGGTTGCTTATTTTCCAACGCTTTTTTTACAGTTGGACTAATGTCTAAAAATTCATTCATCATTTTTTTTATCTTTACTGTGCACGTTCACCACCTTATAGCGCTCATACTTAATACTTTATGCCTTTTACCTCATAATAACATTCCCAAAATACGAAAAACTCCATGCACAATAAATTTCAACGGATTTTTCCTGAGTACAAGCCCATAATTGCCATGGTTCATGTGCAGGCTTTAGCAGGAACTCCTTCCAATAAATATAAAATCGACAAAATTGTTGAGAAAGCGCTGATGGAGGCACGGCTATATAAACGTGCTGGAGTAGATGCCATTGCCATGGAAAACATGCACGACACGCCCTACCTGAGGCGAGAGGTCGGACACGAAATCAGCAGTGCCATGGCGGTCGTTAGCTATGAAGTGAAAAAGGAAATTCAACTACCTTGTGGATTGCAAATTTTGGCAGGCGCCAATAGGGCAGCTTTGGCTGCAGCGCAAAGTGCTGGTCTTGATTTTATTAGGGCAGAAGGATTTGTTTTTGCACACGTTGCTGACGAAGGTATTATGGAATCTGATGCAGGAGCCTTGTTGCGTTACCGCAAAACAATTGGCGCAGACGACATCGCTATTTTTACAGACATCAAAAAGAAACACAGCGCCCATAGTATCACGGCAGATACAGGTATCGTAGAGACAGCAAAAGCTGCGGAGTTTTTTCATTCTGATGGCTTAATTATCACTGGTCATTCAACCGGCGAAAAGGCAAGCACCTCTGAAATTAAATCAACTAAATCAAAAGTCAAATTACCCATTTTGATCGGCTCCGGAATCAATATTAATAATGTGGTGGATTATCTGTCAATCAGTGATGGTCTCATAGTCGGCTCTCACTTCAAAGAAAATAACCACTGGACCGAAACAGTTAATTATGAAAAAGTTTGCCGCTTTATGGATAAAGTAAATACTACCCGCTCCTAATCAAATTTCCTTATACCTATGACATTACCCTGATCCCAAAACCCCACGCTATCAATTGAGTTCCATCCTCTTGAGACAACCCCCACCAAATCCACAAAGGATCAATGACTTATGTGTAGTCATAGGGAATAACTTCAAACCACTTCTATTATAATATACTTCCAAGGTCAACCATTTTTACGATAGAAATGAAGGTGAAATGGCAGTAGGAGGTAGGTTTTATTACGTCGTTTTGCTATCAAAATCGTAGACTTGAAGAATAAGTCTATGATGTTTTTGATAAAACTAAGACATATTGCTTCTTTTAGTGGTCTTTTTTGCTTTAGAGTTTCGATTCTAATATGTTTTTTTAACATAAACTTGTATCTTTAATTTTCCTATTAAAAATTTATTCCATTTTTTTAAATCCTTTTCGAGTATGAAAAAAATTATTACGCTTTGTCTCGCATTGAGCTTCTTATTTAGCTTCAACGCACAGGCGCAGTTACCAGATGGTAGTACTGCACCTGATTTTACTTCTACAGACCTTGACGGTAACACGTGGAACCTATATGAAATATTAGATCAAGGTAAAACGGTTATCCTTGACGTTTCTGCTACCTGGTGTGGCCCTTGTTGGGACTACCATACTGGTGGAACTTTAGAAACTATCTGGGAAGATTATGGACCAGATGGTACGGATGAAATGGTGGTTTTCATGATTGAAGGTGATGCGGCTACCACACTTGATGACCTTTACGGTACAGGTAGTAACACAACAGGTGACTGGGTAACTGGTACACATTACCCAATCATTGACGATTCAGCTATATCTGACGCTTACCAAATTACTTACTATCCAACTATGTACACAATTTGTCCTGACAAATTGGTTACGGAGTCTGGTCAGATTTCGGCTTCTGCTCACTATGCTGTTCACAATGAATGTGCTACTATGGCAGGAACGAATAATGCAGGTATCAGAGGATTAGAAGACATAGGTCCTGAGTGTGCTGCAGAAATTACTTTCTCTCCTGAAGTTACGCTTGTAAACTACGGTTCTGCAAACATGACTGAAGCTACTTTCGAAGTATTTGCTAACGGATCTAGCCTTGGTGTTGAATCTTGGGCTGGTGATCTTTCTACTTACCAAATTTCTGAGATTAGTTTAGGTTCGCTTACTGCTGCTCCTGGTGATGTTACTGTACAAGTACTTACTGTTAACGGTGGTGATGACGAGGATGCATCAAACAACGAAGATGTAGCACTACTTGTAGGTGCTACTGGTACTGAAACAGATTCTGTTACAGTTACTATCTTAACAGACAACTTCGGTGATGAAACGTACTGGGCTATCATTGATGAGTCTGGTGATATCATTGCTGATGGTGGAAACGAAGAAGTTGGTTTGGTAAATATCGGTACAAATATGTACCCTCCTCCAGCTGGTCCTGGTACTTATGCTAACAACACTGAATATAACATAACGGTAGGAATTCCTGCTGCTGCATGTTACGACTTTGTAGTTACGGATTACTTCGGCGACGGTCTGTCTGTTGGTACCCCTGGTTTCTATAGATTAACGGATGCTGATGGTGTTGTGCTTTTCGAAAATGCTGAAAACTTTGGTGATATCGCTGAAGAATTATTCGCTAAGTCTACTTTCGTTTCTAACGAAGAAATCGTTCTTGATAACCAATTGGCTATCTATCCTAACCCAGTAACTGATCAGCTTAATGTTGAATTTAGCTTGATCGAAACGGCTAACGTTTCTTTCGAAGTAGTTAACGCTGTTGGTCAGGTAATGGTTGTTCAAGATGCTGGTACGCTGGCGACTGGTGCACATACTGTTTCTTTTAATATGAACAACTTTGCAACTGGGATTTACTTTGTAAACCTAAGAACTGCAGAAGGTGTGACCTCTCAAAGAATCATTAAGCAGTAATTTTATTTGTAAGAACAAAATTTTAGCTTAAAAGAAAAGCGGTAGTTCAATCTTGAACTACCGCTTTTTCTATTTAACCTCCTTTTTAAATTCCTCCTCAACAGCAAGAAGCATCTACTTTTAAAAATCGTTTTCTTTTCCTACCTTAGGAGCCTGTATTTAGGTTCCTAAGGAACCAGCAAACAGAAAGATTATGAACAACAAATATTTACTCGTCTTGTCGATTCTTCTGCTCTGGTCTTGCCAGACAGATACCAATAATACTTCAGTAGAAGTCAATAAGGTAAAGCCAGGACCCACTCAATTCGACTTGTTGAGTCCAGCGCAAAGCGGCGTAGACTTCAACAATCAAATCGAAGAAACCAACGAATTTCACCACTTGCTTTGGGAATCCGTTTTTTACGGAGGTGGCGTAGCTATCGGAGATTTAAATAATGACAAACTACCTGACTTATACTTTACAGGAAATCAGGTAAAAGATGCACTCTACCTCAACAAAGGAGAAATGAAATTTGAGGATATTTCTAAAAAAGCAGGCCTTGGAATTTCTGACTCCTGGTCAACTGGCGTGGCAATGGTGGACATCAACGCCGACGGATTCCTGGATATTTATGTCTGTAAATCATCATGGAGCACAGACGACAAGCATAAGGACAAACGAAGAAATGAATTATGGATTAACAACGGGGATCTAACCTTTAGTGAAAAAGCCGCCGAATACGGATTGGACGATTCAGCACACTCAACACAAGCGACCTTTTTTGATTATGACAGAGATGGAGATCTGGATATGTACTTGATGAATATGCCGTCCAATAACTTTCTGCAGAAAATTGAATACCAGCAAAAAAATGCCATACCCTACGAGTTTAGCGATAAGCTTTACAAAAACCTTGGCAATGGAAAATTTGTAGATGCTACTAAAGAAGCGGCTGTTGAAAATTATGACTTTGGACTCGGATTGGTAGCGGCAGATGTGAACCAGGATGGCTGGGTAGATATTTACGTGGCCTGTGATTATGAAAAGCCAGACAAGCTTTTCATTAATGCCAAAAACGGAACCTTCACGAATCGAACCGATAAAGAATTTAAGCACACTTCTTATTCTTCGATGGGATGTGATATTTCAGACTTTAATAATGATGGTTTGACAGATATCGCTGTTTTGGATATGCAGGCTGCAGACCACAAGCGCTCTAAGAAAAATATGCGCGCCATGAATGCCAAAAGCTTTTGGAAAAGTGTGTCACAAGGCTATGGCTATCAATATATGTCCAATGCATTACAAATGAATAATGGTTACGGTTTCTTTAGTGAGATCGGACAAATGGCTGGTGTCGCCAAAACAGATTGGAGTTGGTCCGTACTAATGGCCGATTTTGATAATGATCAGTACAAGGATATGTTTGTCACAAATGGTGTCAACCGGGATATGCGGAATAGTGACCTTATCGAAAAAATGAAAAATATCGATCCGGCTGAACGCCAAAAAACCGACTTGCTGAAACTTGCCAAGTCATTTCCATCTGAAAAGCTGTCAAATTATTTATTCAGGAATAAAGGAGATCTGACGTTCGAAAATGCTACTGTTGACTACGGTTTGCAGCGTCCGGGATTTTCATTTGGAGCTGCCTATGGTGACCTTGATGGAGATGGTGACCTCGACTTAGTGGTTTGCAACTCCAACGAAGTGGCACATGTTTATCAAAATAACAAATCAGCAAACTATCTGCAACTCGCAGTGACCGGCAATAAAATCAATCCGTCTGCGCTTGGTACAAAAGTTTACATTCACTATAATGGTCAACAACAATATCAGGAGTTAAGTTTAACGCGGGGTTACCAATCATCGGTAGAGCCACTTATACATTTTGGATTGGGAAATATTGAAACGGTTGACAGTGTGATTGTTGTTTTTCCAAACAGGAAGTCACTGCGTTTGACAAATGTAAAAGCAAACCAAAAGTTGGAAGTCAAACAAGTGGATGCTAAAAGTAATTATACCAATGCGACCTTCGCGCCAGTCGTTGCCTTCAATGACGTAACACAAAAATCAGGGATCAATTTTCTGCATCGCGAAAATCGCTTTAACGATTTCGACAGAGAAATTTTACTACCACACATGCAGTCAAGGAATGGTCCTTTCCTTGCCAAGGGTGATGTCGACCGCGATGGTAAAGAAGACTTTTTTGTTGGTGGAGCAAGTGGCCAGAGCGGAGCGCTGTTCTTACAAAAATCTGGGGGAACCTTTGCACCAGCAAGCTCTCAGCCATGGGGAGCAGATAAGGCTATGGAAGATATGGGCGTTTTGTTTGCTGACCTTGATGGAGATAAAGATCTGGACTTGTATGTGGTGAGTGGTGGTGGTGAAAAACAAGCAGGCGATCCAATTAATCAAGATCGTATCTATATAAATGATGGAAAAGGTAATTTCAACAAGGAAACCCGTTTGCCGGAAAGTAAAGGCAATGGCTCTTGTGTGGTTGCGGCAGATTTTGATGGTGATGGCAATCTTGATTTATTTGTCGGAAGTCGAGGTATACCCGGAAAATATCCACGGGGAGGAGAAAGTTATTTTTTACTAAATACAAAAGAAGGCTTTGTCAATAAATCAGATATTTGGGCACCAGCCTTCAAAACAATGGGGATGGTAACAGATGCTGTTGCCACAGATTTCAATAAGGATGGTAAGCAGGATTTGGTCGTTGTTGGAGAATGGATGACTCCTGTGTTTTATAAAAATACCGGTTCCAATCTGGTTGATGTGTCAAATGAAATGATAAAGGAAGACATGACGGGTTGGTGGTTTCACATCAATGGAGAAGATTTGGACAAGGATGGCGATATAGATTTTGTAATTGGGAATATTGGTTTGAATAATAAATTTCATCCTGATTCAAAAAAACCGCTTAAGATTTATGCTTATGATTTTGATCAGAATCAATCCAACGATATTGTGTTGGCAAAAAATTCAGAATATGGTGAAGTGCCGGTGAGAGGGCGGGAGTGTTCTTCCGAACAAATGCCATTCATTGAAACCAAATTCAAAGATTTCAATAGTTTTGCTAATGCAACCATCGGCGATATTTATGGCGACAATCTGGATAAGGCAACTCATATTGAAGCCAAAGAATTTAGAAGCGGTGTACTCTGGAATGAAGGCGGTAAATATGTTTTTCGACCTTTCCCGAATGAAGTACAACTAGCTCCAGTGCAAGATTGTAAAATCGCAGATGTCAATAAAGACGGTCAACTGGATTTGATTTTAGTCGGCAATCATTATGATGCTGAAGTAGAGACCGTGCGCTACGACGCTGGTAGCGGTTTGGTATTGCTTGGAGGTAAAGATCAGACTTTCGACCCCTTGCCAGTTTGGGGAACGCGTTTTTATATGCCTTTTAATACAAAAGATATGGCCATTATTGCCAACTATAAAGGAAACAAAACGCTGGTGCTAACCGCTAATAATAACTTTAGAGTAATGGCCTCGGAATTTTAATACCATCAAAGTAGACAACCAGAATACCAGACATAGGCCATACTGATCAATGCCAGCAGGTTGGAAAGAAAACCAAATAGTTTCATCTGCTTTAAGGTGTAGCGACTGGTTTTGTAAATAAAAAATAAATCCAGTAGCAACCATACCAATCCTATACCCAGCATGCCTGCAAAAAGATATTCTTCAAAATAAAATATAAGCAAGGATACTTCTGCTGCCACAATTCCAATAATCAAGAGCTTGGTGTTTTTCATGCCCCATAATGTAGCTGTAGTTTTACGCCCGGCACTTTTGTCTGGTTCGATATCCATCACCTCCCCAATTAAATGGGATTGGATGGCGAATAAAAAAAGATAGGCATAAGTGGCGATGGGAAGTGCCTCCGCCTGATTGACCAAAATGCTAAAAGGAGCAATCAACAAATAGCCAATCTGGCAAAGTAGCTCAAGGGGTGGTCGGGAGCGCAAACCATTTTTTGGAAGATTGTACAAAGCGTTTATTAAAAGTAAACCTGCAAAAAGTAAAGCCACTTTAGGTCCACCAATCCAAATAAAATAAGGCATACAAAGCAGCTGAACAAACAATAATGCTTTCCACAACTCTTTCAACTGTTCAGTACTGCCCTTCGCTCCAAACCAGTAATTACCTTTCCTTGGATTGATCGCATCTGTCTTTTGGTCCACCATGTCATTCCATCCATAAACCAGAAAATTGAGTGGGAAAGTAATGTAGGCAAAGCCCAGCCAGAAGTTGGGGTTTTGCCAGACGTCCATTTGGCTGGTAGGTAAGACGTATAGCCAGATGGTTGCAAACCAAAGACCTGGCCGTGAAGTTTTTAACCAGAAAAATAATTTATTGAGCATCATCAAAGTTAATTAACTTTTGAGTAAAGTCAACTTCTATACGGAGTTCGCCGGCAGACGAGAACCAACATCCGTCACGCCAGTTTTGCTGGCCGCGACTAACCTCTAATATCTTCAACGATCCTCTCTGAGCAGATATAATTTTTTTGGATACAGTAGGAGAGTACAAGGCAAAAAAAAGCACCCTGTCGGAGAGACAAGGTGCGCAAGTCAGCTATCGGGTTCCAATTACTTCCCACCTAGAGCGATGGAAAGTGTAAGACGATCTTCCTCCTGTTTTGGCATTTGCTTAATCAGTGTGACAACCTTTTCGACACTGTGATTTTTAAGCAATCGTTCAGGGTATTTTTTTATCAGTTTTTTAAACACATTTAGTGTATGATCAATGTCCTGGATCGTGTGATTATAAGTAGGTACCATTCTAATGAGGCACGTTCCTTTTGGCACAACTGGATAGCAAACCAGATAACTAAAAACACCATTATTTCTTAAGTCCAGTAGAACTTCAATACCTTCGTCGATTGAACCAATGATTCGAATTGGAGTGACCGGGCTTTCCGGTTCGCCAATATTGATACCCATTTTTTTCAATCCATTTTGAAATCGAATCGTGTTGTTCCAAAGCTTTATACGTCTACCGGGTTCTTTTCTAAGTAATCTTAAATTGTGTTGAGCAGGCAAAAGTTGACTTAAAGGAATGGTGCGCGAGAAAATCTGAGATCGTGTGTTGTACCTTAAGTAGTCAATAATTGTTTTGTTACCTGCTACGAATGCACCAAGACTTCCCATTGCCTTAGTGAAAGTAGCAATGTATATATCCACATCAGCTTCGACATGGTGCTCCTGTGCTACTCCTGCACCACTATGCCCTAGTACCCCAAAACCATGGCTGTCGTCCACCAAAAGGCAGAATCCATATTTCTTCTTTAAGGCTACGATTTCTTTTAGTGGAGCCTGTTCGCCATGCATACTGTAAACACCGTCAATGATGACAAGTATGGTTCCTGTTTCAGGATCGTGTCGTTTTAGAGCTCTTTTTATTTGAGTCTCCAAGTGTTCGACACTATTGTGCTTAAAGCAAAATTTTCGTCCGTTATGTAGTCGCACGCCATCAATGGAGCAAGCGTGAATGGCCTGGTCATAAATGATGGTATCGTGTCTGTCGGTCAAAGCATCTACTACAGAGCAGATACCTGCATAACCAAGATTTAGTAAGTAAGCAGTTTCCTGACTAACGAAATCAGCTAATTCCTCTTCAAATTCACGGTGGAATTTTGTTTCACCAAAAGTAGCGCGGGTAGCGTGTGGGTACGCCGAGCCATATTTCAGCGTTACCTCTGCTGCCAATTGTTTACTTTCTTTGTTGTTCATTAGGCCCAAATAATCATTCACACACCAAACAACCGTTTCTTTGTCATTGAAAGTCATTCGGCTCGAGATTTCTCCACCGAGTTCCATATGGTGCAATACACCACGGTAGTTTTGATAGCGTTGGATTTCTGAAACTTTGTGGTTTAATTTTTTTGAGAGGTCCATAATTCATTGTCTTTTTAAATTAGTTGGATTCTAACAGACCCGCATGTCTGATTGACCTGTAGGTTGTTAATTTGCGAACTCTCGGTTTTTGAACGTTAGTTGGGTTTTTAACTTTAAAAAACTTCGGTAGGTAAAACTTAATGTGATGCTCCAAAGATAAAATAACTGGCAAAGATCCAGGGAATTCCTGTATCTGAGCCAGTTAGTAAACCTGTGAGTTTAAATGTAATTCAGTTAGCGTTTTGTCGATAACTTTTACATCTCATTTAGATTAACCGGCGTTTTTATTTTTAGCGACTGTGTTTTTGCGTTATCGAACGGTATCTTTTCCATCTCAAAGTTGAGAAGTGTAATATATATTGTTCCGATTGCATGATAAAAGTACTGTTTGAAAAAGCCTAAAAGTGTAACAAATATTGTAATTTTAGGACAGGAAATATGGAGCTTAAATAAAATATTTTTTAAATAAATAACTGTTAATCAGTTGTTTGTGTTTTTGTTAAACGAAATATCGGGACATTTTTTTAGTTTTTAAACTTGATTATTTAACGAATTATATATGAAAGAGCTTAGAGAGATGGTGTCTATCATCAATAGACAAGGAATTAGAAAGGTTGATGTTTTAACGCCATCCAACGAAAAAGGATTAATGTTTGAGCTTTTTGATGGGGTTAGGAAAGGGAAATTTGATACGGACGACTTAGCTGTTACTAAACTTTATGGAGATCCCACAAAGAAGGAGGCCTATAAAAAATTGAAGAATCGATTAAAGAATCAGCTGGCCAATACGATGATTTTTGGAGACAATAACCCTGTTCTACCTGATTCCGCGAAGGCATTTATTGCCTGTTATCGGCAGTTTGCAATTTTTTGGGTTCTATTGGGGAATGGAGGATATCAATCAGGATTCTCAATGGGTAAACGTATTCTGAAGGTAGCCATTAAATATGAATTGACGGAACTTTGCGTAATGGTTTCTGCTGGCTTAAGAAAGCTCTCAGAGCGTGAGGGAGATATAAAAAAATTCGATTATTATAATAACCTGGCGCATAAATATCATAAACTATACGAAGCTGAATTAATTGCCTGTGAATATGAAGAAAGTATCACTATTCACTTTATAAAATCGCGATCGGCTAAAACAAAATTGGCGAAGCAGGCAAAACAGTATTCTGAAAAATTAAAGAAGTATACAAGCTCGATGGATTCGTCTAGATTATTTTTAAAAGCATTTAATGTCTTCGTTTTGAGCCATGAAATAGCAGGAGAATTTGATGAAATGAGAAAGACTTGTGATGAGGCTGTTGCCTATTTTGAAAATAAGAAGCCTCGTAAGACTAATAGTATTTTTATTTTTCTTTTTAAATCATTGATGTATTATCAAAGAATAAAAGATTTTGAAAACGGAGAAAAAGTAATTGTCAAGGCTGTTAGTTATATAGCCAATAAGGATTCCAGAAATTATTTCATTACCATTGAACGTTATATTTTATTATCGATTACTTGCCAAAAATACCAAGTAGCACACGAGCAATATTATGCTGCCGTTAATAAAAAAGGCTTTGAGTTAATGCTGGATTCAAACAAAGAACACTGGAAAATTTATGAAGCCTATCTTCAGTTTTTAAAACTAACAGGAGAGTTGGTAATAGATAAAGAAACGAAAAAGAATAAATTCCGACTCGGTAAATTCCTCAATGAAGTACCTACCTTCTCAAAAGATAAAATGGGATTTAATGCAACCATCTTAATCATACAAATTTTGCTGTTACTTCAAATGAAAAAATTTGAAACACTGATTGATCGGGCTGAAAGTTTAAGAATTTATGCGTATCGGTATCTACGAAAACCTGAAACGATGAGAAGTTTCTATTTCGTAAAAATACTATTCGAAATCATAAAAGTGCAATTCCACAAAGAAGCTGCTATTCGTAAGTGTGAAAAATACCATAAAAAAATGGCGCTAATCTCTCCTACAAACAGAGCCGATGAAGGGGTTATTGAAATAATACCTTATGAAGAATTGTGGAAAATAGTTTTAGGACTGTTGGATACTAAATTTCAGAAAACTAAAAAAAGGTTATCAACAAAAAAGTGAGCATTAACTTACGTCAAATGCTCACTTTTTTAAACTGTTTTTTCCACTAATACACCGTGTATTAAGTTGCTTTACATTTTGAATCGGTTATTTTGGAATTAATGGAGTTATAAATTTCGCGAATAGCCTTAGCTATTTAAGGAATTTCTAACGAAAAGGAATTTCAAAAGAAGCATTCAAAACGGGCAGAATTTAGATGACAGTGTACTAATTAGCCTGCCACCGTTACCAACAGATTTAGTATTTTAGAATACAATTCCTCCGGTTGAAATGGCTTTGATAAATAATCATTGATGCCCGCAGTTACACATTTTTCCATCTCCTGATTTGAAGCATTTGCTGTCAATGCAATAATCGGTACAGCACTCTCTTCACGGATTTTTCGCGACGCTTCGAGGCCGCCCATCACAGGCATTTGTAAATCCATCAATAACAAATCATAGCCATGTTCTCTATATTTTTCAACGGCGACTAAACCATTCTCTGCAATATCTACAGTGATCTTTTCTGACCAGGTGGTCAATACTTTTTTCGTTGCTATCTGATTGAGAAAATGATCCTCTACCAACAATATTTTTATCGGCATTTCAGGATTCCCGGCAACAAAGTCGTTTGTCTTGATCGTATTCAATGGATATTCTATAATGTATTGAAAACCAGTACCAACACGGTTCTTTATTTCAATTTTACCTCCCATTACATGCACTAGCTTACTCACTATTGCGGCACCCAAATGCTTCTTGTCTGTATCCTGGTCACCATCTTCGGTGTAAACTTTCAGCAACTTCTCCGCATTTTGCAAAGCCCTAAGGTCTTCTGTCGATAGGTTATTCATCGTATTACTCGCAACACAAGTAAGCATAACGCGGTTTTCATTCAACTCACGGCTCGAAACCGAAATATTAATAGCACTATCCGAAGTGGTTAGACCAAAAATCGATTCAAAAAGATTGTAAAAAATTTGAGTCAGTTTGTTGTAATCACTCTTAATCTTATTCGGAATATCTTCAGCTAGTTCAAAACTCAACTTGATGTTGGCATTATCTGCTTTTATTTGAACCACTTTCCTGATACTTTGAAGGAAACTGTCAAGGTTAACTTCTTCCTCATTCATCGCAACATCCTCCGAGGCCAGCATAGAAAAATTGAGCATGTTACTTACCATCATGGAAAGGTCATCAACCGAAGTTTTCAAACCATCAAGATATTCTTTCTGTTGGTTGGATGTTGAACTTTTGTCCAGCAAAAAAAGTAGATTGACAATAGAAGCAAGTGGCGTTCTAATGTGAAAACCAATGTCAGATAATGCAGCTTCTTTTATTTTGGAAGTTTTGTTATTCAGATTTTTTTCAATAATCAACTGCTCAGAAATTTTACGCTCAGTGATGTCCTGAATCGCTCCTACTAAAAGGATTCGCTCATTAATCTCTTCATAAAATACTTTCGCCTGAATATCAACATAGTGAAGGTTATGATTGTCTAATACAATTCGATGCTCCAGTCGATGCAACTGACCGTCTTTAGCGGCCACCTCAAAAAATGCTTCAGCAGCAGCTTTATCCTCAATATGTACATGATTTAAATAATCTGAAAGTGTTGGCGTAAAACTGTTAGGTTGGAACCCAAATATTCTGAAAATCTCATCCGTCCAGGTCATTTCGTTTGTTACGATATCCATTTCCCAATTGCCAAATCGGGCCATCTCCTGTGCTTCCACAAATCGTTTCTCACTAATCACCAGATTGCGGGCAGTCTCCTCCAGTTTCAACTGCGTCTTAAAACGCTGAAGCGAATACCGGATCGAACGTCCCAAAAGCTTGCCATCAAACTGGCCTTTTACCAAAAAATCCTGAGCACCAGCTTTGATCGCCTGGTTACCTATGATTTCATTGTTCATACCAGTCAACAAGATGACGGGCACCTGAGGTGCTTTTTCTAAAAATTTAGATAATGTCTTAAATCCATTACTGTCAGGAAGGGAAAGGTCAAGCAAGGCTAGATCCACATCCTTGTCCTGAATAATTTCTAATCCCTCGAATAGTGTTTCTGCCTGCAATAAGTCAAACTTAATAGAAGCATCCTCAAGGGTTAGCTCGATAAGTTTATAGTCAGCCTTGTTGTCCTCTATTAGAAGGATATTAGTTTTGTTAAAAGTGCTCATGCAAAGAAATGGGGTTCAGTGTGTTAACTAAATTTTGTTGTGGTGTAACAGTTCAGCAGGATCTGCTTTAAGACGGAAGACCGAAGACCGAAGTTTCCCGCTAGCGCAGGCCCGCAGTCGTTTTACGTTATAAGGAAACTTCGGTCTCCCGTCTTCGGTCTAACTGAATAGTTACGTTGTGGTTTATTTTGCAGGCGATAAAGAGCAATTCGAATTCGGCGAAAATGAAAACGTTATTTAGTTAACCATAGATGGTAAAACAGCAGTGGTTAACCAAAAGTCTTTGATCTTTTGAATAATATCAAAAAAACGATCGAAGTCCACTGGCTTATTGATAAAGCCATTGACATGCAAATTATAGGTTTTCAAAATATCTTGTTCTGCATTTGAAGTCGTCAGCACAATTACTGGTATCCGTTTGAGGTAAACGTCTGACTTTATTTCCTCTAAAACTTCTCTGCCATCTTTTTTGGGAAGGTTTAAATCTAATAAAATCAAATCAGGTGTATCAGCCGTTTCATAGTTTTCAACTTTCATCAAATATTTGATCGCCTCTACTCCATCCATTACAGACGTTAAATTTACATTGATCTGGCACTCATTAAATGCCTCCTCGGTAAGACGGATGTCTCCCGGATTATCTTCAATCAATAAAATATTTATCGGTCGTGTTTTATTTCTCATTAAATAATCTTTTGTATGGCTAACCAATAGTAGCATTAAAGTTAAAAAACACAAGGCACTCGTAACAAATAATGACCTAATTTACGAGGTTGGACTCTAAAAGGTTTCGGGTATTCTAAAGCCTCTTTCATTTTCTTTGTTACAAAAATAAGGCCTTATATCAGTCTGTCTCTAACTTTTAGGGAATATAAGGACATATATTTTAATATGTTGACTTAATTTAAGCTGTATAACGACTTATTCAGCCAATATTCGTTATTTCGCATCAAATTTCCTTATAACTGCTATCTTTTTGTACACTCAATGGCAACAAACAACTATGATTCAATCATTTGATACTTTATTAAATAAGTTTAAGGCCTATCTCGCCGCCAACCCATTTGAAAAAGAACCTGTAGGACTTTATCAGCCAGTTGATTATATCCTTAACCTTGGCGGAAAACGCATCCGCCCGGTGCTTTTGCTAATGGCAGGCAACTTGTTTACCGATAAGATTGAGCATTCTTTGCCTGCTGCCTACGCCATCGAAATATTCCATTGCTTTAGCTTGGTGCACGATGATATCATGGATGCTGCTCCCTTGAGAAGAGGCAAGCCAGCGGTTCATGTCAAATATGGTAGCAACTCAGGAATCCTTTCCGGTGATGTAATGCTCATTCATGCTTATGGCTATTTGCTGAAATCGACCAGGCATATGGAGGACCCGCGCGCAGTCTTAGATATCTTTAATCGGGTGGCCATTGAAGTCTGCGAAGGTCAGCAAATGGACATGGATTTTGAAACAAGAGATGACGTAAGCATTCCGGAGTACCTTAAGATGATAGAATTAAAAACCTCCGTACTAATAGGTGGCGCTCTGGAAGTAGGGGCGCTCATTAGTGGAGCCAGCGATACAGATGCAAGGTTGTTGGCCGACTTTGGCAAAAATATAGGACTTGCTTTTCAACTTCAGGATGATATCCTCGATACCTTCGGTGATAGCGCCTCTTTCGGTAAAAAAATCGGCGGAGACATCGCACAAAACAAAAAGACCTATTTATACCTCAAGGCAAGAGACAGGGCAGATGCCACCACTTTAGCAACGCTGGATCGATTATACGCCAATGATACCAAAACGGAGGAGTCAGAAAAAATAAAAACCGTCACAGATATTTTTACAAAACTAGCCATCCAAGAAGATACCGAACGACTTAAAGAAGATTACCTCAGCCAGGCATTCAAAGCCCTGGATTCCCTCAGCGTCTCCAAAGATCGAAAAGAACACCTCGTTGCTCTCTCCAACAAATTAATGGGCCGAAAAGTCTGATTTGAGGGGTCGGCTGTCAGGGCAGGTTGACCGTTGTATGCCGTCTTCTGTAAGTTTGGTGTCATTGCCATAAGCGGCATTTTCAAATGTAAAACCGCGAAATATAAAACCGAAAAGTATAAAAGTGGCTGAATACCGCGTGCTCTACATTAGTGGGAAAACTTTTACATGTTAGATTTCGCGGTTTTACATTAAAAAATCCTTTCAAGTTAATTAACAAACAGCGCGACTTCTGGGCCCTCAAAAAAATCACCCCTCAATAATAACCCCCTCCACATCAGCCTTCCTAACCGCCTCATTCAAATCGTCCAGCAGCTGCATCTTCTCCACCGGAATATCCTGCATCTTGATAATATACTTTGAGCGAATTGAAATCGCATTATCCCCAATCTGATTAACCGACAGCTCATACGACCCCACCTCATTACTAACCTTAATATCCAGGTTCTCCTTATTCGCTAACTGAACAGGACCCTTAAACTCCACGTAATAATTATAAGCATCAATGCCGGCATACAAGGGGTGGTAATCTAAAACCCGGCCTTCCACTTTTACAGGATGCGTTTTGTGTAAAAACCAATTGCCAATATCAATCTTAAAAACACCTTCGTCTAGTTTGGTTGCTTTGTTTTCTAGTTCGTATTCGTAATCAAGGGTGTATTTAAATGGTGGCTGACTATTTATCTCGCCACTGGCAACACTAGTTAATTTTGCACCCGGAATCCGCTCATCTATTATCGACTCAAACATTTTTTCCAAACTTCCATCCTTGTTAGCTTCATTATAGAAATGACGGGTTTGAGTTGACACAGCACCTTCCATCGTTTCCGTCACGGTATGTGTAATTCCTTTCGTTTCCAAATCAACCGCAGCTCTGATTTTTCGCAGCCGTTTATTCTTTTTGTAACTGCTAAACGGAATTTTAAAAAACCGAAGTGAATCCTTTTCCTCCATATCCATCGCATACAAGGTGGAACCTTCTAGTTGGGTAGGCATCTCATTAACTTCGAAATAAGTCGACCTGGATTTTAATGGAAATATTTGTAGTTCCTTTTGATCGTTTTCAACCAAAAATAAATAATTCGTAATCTGATAGGAGGAAGGGAAGTCGACATGGAAGTCGCGATAATATCTGTTGCGACCAATAGCCAGGTTATAATTAAGGTCAAGCCGTTCCATCAGGTTTTTATAAATCTGAAAGATGGTAAACGGTGTAGCTTTTTTTTCCTCAAGGAAAAATTCGATACCATTACTTTGTTCCGATTCCGGAATGTTCATAATGACCATCTCTGTGTTGATATAGTTGTGTACCACTACCGCTTTTTCATAATTACTTGCCCCGGCCTTATCGCCGATTATTTTTTCATAAATAGCATCCAGTTTCTTGTTACTTCTGATTCGAATGTCGGAGTGGTCCGTATCAATTTCTTTGACAAGTCCGGCCCATTGAGTTTGCTTTTTTCGTCCGGTTTTGGGAACCGAAATGTCGAAGATAGTGTAGGGGATAGAGTTGTAAGGAATAGCTGACCGCTGATCAAATAAGCCAGGCAAGTTTTTTGCCATCCAGGTACAACTGAATTCATTTAAAGTATTGTCAACTACAGGCTCCGGCATGTTGTTGTAGCGCGCTGCAGTAAAAGGTAAGCCATTGTTAATGCGCAGGGTATACTTCGAGTTAATCGTAGGAAGATAACTATGCAAAGTCACGGTTCCTCCGGTATAGTAAGCATAGCCTTCGTACACACAAATCATCTCAATCTCATCACCAACTTCTACACCTGGTACTTTGAATAAGTAATATTCATCCTTATCAAAGATATCATCCTCACTGACTATATCAATTGATTTAATGTCCTTTGCTTTCAGATCCACAACAGTACCATCTTGTTTGATCGTTCTGGCATCCAGTATAGCAATCCCCATATACTTTTGTTTAGGCATGACGATGCGGGCATATCTTTCCAGTCCGAGTTCCGTCTGTATTTTAATCCGACGTTGAATAATCTTTCGCGACTGATCAAACTTTGACTGCAATTCTTCGTGCTCATAAATCATCACGGCATCCATTTCTTTGAATGTTTCAGGAATCATTTCTGTCGGTTGAGGATCTTTTTCCCATTTATAATCCTTTTGTGCACTCAGAAAATTGCTAATCCCAAACAATAGTACCACGAAAAGAACAGGAAGTTGGATTTTAGTTCGGGAGTAGTTAAGTTTTAGTGTCATAGATAATTGATTTTTGCAAGGTCTCCTCAATAAGATGATTGATTTTGTTGTACGATTCAATTAGTGAATCTTTTATAAGAATATGCTCATTATAATAATGGTAATTAACGTTTAATTGGGTGGGGTTTTCCTGACTGACCTTGAATTGAAATTTCATACCGTTCTCCTCAAAAGTAACTGGCGTAAACTCCTGCAATCGAACATCTTCTTCCAGATCAATGACTATGTTGTAATGATTGTTGACAGCCTGATAAGTGACTATCTGGTCTTCCTCCTTAAGTTGCTGTTCTGATAGTTCTGGCTTAGGCAGGAAGTTTAAAGAAAGATAAGTTTTTTGTTTTAGTGCAGTGAAATTTTTGGATGTTTTGACAGCACCGCTAAGTGCTGTCGTCAGTAAATCGGTTGCTATATCAACAGCTTCTACCTCAATGTTTTTAGCCCAGCTTTCCAAGTAACGGGTAAGTACATTATTCGCCTTATCTGCAGTACTGTAGTTTTGAATGTAGACAAAATCAATTTGACTAAGTCCATTCAACTGGAAGTTAAAATCTCCATCAAGACTGTTTTTGTTTTGCACGAAATGAAAATCATAATTTGCCCGATTATTTTCGGCCGCTACCTTTTCTACTTTGTGGAGTAGCCCCTCTGTATCATTGATAATGAAAATATTGCGATCCTGAATTTGACGACTGGGGTAGCCATATATACCATGACTCTCGGTAGCATCCAGGTATTTCCATTCATCATTTATTTTGATCACACAAATCGCATGATTGGCGGAGGCCAAACAAGGAAAATCCAGATCATACCGATGTGAAACGGTAGACGAAATGGCCATGTAAGCTTCGTAGCCAAAATGCTTTAGTGACTGACAAAGCAGATTCCCCATATCCTTACAGTCACCTTGTTTGTATTCAAAAATCTGATTCACATCCCTGGGTTGCACCGCTCCAATTCCACTTTCAAATGAAATGTAACTAATCTTATTTTGTACAAGCTGAAAGATGGTTTTTATTTTTTCATTATCATTGCTAATGCCCTCAATAGCTGACTCCATTGCAGTAATGGTATTACTGTTTATCCTGGAATGTGGTTGTACCAGCTCCCGGTACCAGTCATTAAAGTGATCAAAAGGCAGTACCTCTTTTGGGTGTACCATCATTCGAACTCGGATCGTCTCCGCATCCATATCTAAAGTCCTCATTGCTCTGTCAGAGAAAAAGCGATAAAGTTTGTGTTGACTTTCTTCAGTTTCTTTAATCGCTATTTGCGCTTCCGATGGCTCATCCGTCTTGTATTGCAAAACATGACCTTTCGGAACCACTATGTTGTAATCAAATGTATCAACCATCCCTTTATCTCTAAAAGAAATAGTAGCCAGAAACATCAGGTCTTTAGTAAGCATCTGATAATTTACCTCAAAAGGAAATGCCCGATCCTGCTTATCCAGCGTGAAGGATAGCTTTCTGACCCCGTCGTAAAAGGATTGTGTATTAACAGCACTGGAGCTAATATTTTTTTTGGAAACCGTTTTCCATTTCCCCCTGGCATTCCGGTATCGCACAGTAAGTCCTTTGATCTCATCCAACTCACCATAGTATATATTGATCGCTTCCTGATGATTTGCAGGATAGATACCTTTATACTGAATCGTCTGAGTAAAACTATTACTGGAAGGAGCGGCTTCTATCTGATAAGACTTTTTAGAATACTGGACGGAAGATTGGCCTGAAAGCCCGTTTGAAAGGAACAGAAAGAAAGCAATGTAGGAAAGGGTTCTCACGTAATTAATTTGTTTGGCTCTAACAAATCTAACAAATCAATCCACCATTCCAAAGAAAAAAAGAAAATAAGAACTAAAACTCCCCAGATCGAAGACTGAAAGCCTTTCTTGACACACCCTGCTTGAGGTTAACTCCCCAAACTAATATCACTACTATAAGGCACCCGCCCTATGAATAAAACACACCAGAAGAGCATAGCCTGGAAGGCTTAATATCATTAAAATAGGGTACCGCCCTATGACTCCCCCAAACCCCACACGCCTGCTGCCGGAGGTAGCAAAAATCCGCAAATCACGCGCTCCTACTCACAAAAGCCTAAAAGGCTTCCCCTCCACTCCTTGGGGCATCGCCCCAAGACAAAAAAAAGGAGCAACCATCGAAATGGCTACCCCTCACACTATGAAACACTATATTTTAAATAAAAATTATTTTCAATTCTACTTATACAGCCTAAGCTATATGATGCTAAAATTATACAATTATTTTAATTCTAACAAATATTCTTAATAAGATTATGTGTTTGTAGCTTTGATTAAGCGACTTGTGTCTTGTAATCTACGTACAAATTGGCCTCCATCCAACATATTTCAACCAAACAAAAACAATTTCGAGCATTAAAAAGATGTTTTGGAGTGATTTATAGACACTTTTTTAGCAACTTCCTAAAGAAATATTTTGCCATTATACCATCCAGGCTCAATAATCGCCTCGTTTTTCTTATAAAACTGAATCGCTGGCTCGTTCCATTCTAGCACTTGCCATTTTACGATTCGGCAACCCCTTTTATAGGCTTCCTCTTTATATGCATTGAAAAGTAATTGACCAATTCCTTGTTTACGGTGAGATTGTGCGACCACAAAATCTTCCAGATACAACATTCGTCCTTTCCAGGTAGAGTAGGTCATATAGTATAGGGCTATACCGACTATCTTTCCTTCTGTTTCTGCGACAAATGCTTCAAAGATCCCTTCTGAAAAATCTTTATTATAATCAGCCAGGCTGGCTGTTACAGCATGAGGTTCCTTTTCATAAATAGCCAGTTCTTTTACTAATTGATAAATGGCAGGAACATCAGATTGTACACCCTCTCTTATTAATATTTTCATCTTTTGTTTCAAATTTTGGCGGTTTTCATCAGTTTGACTGATAATTAAATAAAAGTTCAAAGATAAATCCCTGATCATTAGAACCAAATCCTTTTTTCCTGCTATCACTGGGTTATTGCGGAGTATGGTGTGAAAAATTCTGATTGTCAAGGACTTATATACTTGTTAATTGACTCAGATTGTAACAGTATCGGTCATCAATTTTAACCTTTTTTGATACCAATTGAGAAAATGGACCGGATTCATTAATTATTTTGATTTTGCCTTTTGTTTTAAGGTAAATAAGGCGTATCTTTGCAAACGCTTTCAGGGCCTGCTGGGTGATTCGTCGAACAAGATCGCCTAATAAGTTCATAATCAGCAAATTAGGATACCTCAAAGTATCTAGTGTTTTTAAATATAAATTTTGATTTCGGTTCAACAAAAATAATCACTCGTATGCCGACCATTAATCAACTTGTAAAAAAAGGCCGAAAAAAGATCGTAGTTGCTAGTAAGACACGGGCATTAGAGTCTTGTCCTCAGAAAAGAGGGGTTTGTACTCGTGTTTATACAACTACACCTAAGAAGCCTAATTCAGCATTGCGTAAAGTAGCTAAAGTGCGTTTGACCAACGGTCAGGAAGTAATTTGCTACATTCCGGGGGAAGGTCACAACCTACAGGAACACTCAATCGTACTGATTCGTGGTGGTAGAGTAAAAGATTTACCGGGTGTTCGTTACACTATCGTTCGTGGGGCACTTGATACCGCTGGTGTAGCCGATCGTCTACAAAGCCGTTCAAAGTACGGTGCTAAACGACCTAAGAAATAATAAGCTCATAAATACCTGATTAATCTCAGGCGTTTTTAAGCGTTAGATATAAATTAACTGTTTATCATTTAGAATAAGCAACTAAGCTAATCTGATATGCGTAAAAGAAAACCTAAAGAAAGAATTGTTAAGCCTGACCCACGTTATGGTGACACGCTTGTAACTCAATTCGTCAACAACTTAATGCTCAAAGGCAAAAAGGACATCGCGTTCCGTTTGTTTTATGACGCAATGGATATCGTTAAAGAACGTACCAACGAGAACGAACACGAATTGTGGAAGAAAGGATTGAATAACGTTATTCCTCAAGTAGAAGTTAGATCAAAGAGAATTGGTGGGGCTACTTTCCAGATTCCAACAGAAATTCGCGCAAAGCGTAAAATCTCTATCGGAATGAAATGGATGATCCGTTTCTCAAGAGCTCGAAACGGTAAAGGCTTTGCCGAAAAATTGGCTTCTGAGATTATGGCTGCAGCTAAAAATGAAGGCGCTGCCGTTAAAAGAAAAGAAGATACACACAAGATGGCCGAGTCAAACCGTGCCTTCGCTCACTTTAGAGTTTAATACGTACTGGGTTTTTATATTATTTCACAGTTAGCAATTATTCAAGTTTAAGTCATGGCAAAAGATTTAACATTCACAAGAAACATCGGGATCGCAGCTCACATTGATGCAGGTAAAACTACAACAACAGAGCGTGTCCTATACTATACGGGTATTAGCCACAAGATTGGTGAAGTACACGATGGTGCCGCTACCATGGATTGGATGGAGCAGGAACAAGAACGTGGTATCACGATTACTTCCGCTGCAACCAAAACGGAATGGACCTGGTTAGATAAGAAGTTTTCTGTAAACATCATTGATACACCTGGTCACGTTGATTTTACCGTTGAGGTAGAACGTTCACTCCGTGTACTGGATGGTACAGTTGCTTTATTCTGTGCAGTGTCTGGTGTAGAACCACAATCTGAAACCGTTTGGAGACAAGCAGATCGTTATAAAGTTCCACGTATCGGTTTCGTAAACAAAATGGACCGTACGGGGGCTGACTTTCTTCACGTTGTTAACGATGTAAGAGAAAAATTAGGCGCCAATGCTATTCCGCTCCAAATTCCAATCGGAGCTGAGGAGTCTTTTAGAGGCGTCGTTGACCTTCTGACTGGTAAGGCAATGATCTGGGATGATGACACACAGGGTATGACTTTCAAAGAAATTCCTGTACCTGAAGATTTGGTAGAATTAGTGGCGGAATACCGTGGAAAGTTGGTGGAGGCAGTCGCTGAATACGATGATGCTTTGTTGGAAAAATTCTTCGAAGATCCGGATTCAATCAGTATTGAAGAAATGCGTGTTGCTATTCGTGCAGCCGTTATTGATATGACAATTGTTCCAATGATGTGTGGTTCTGCCTTCAAAAATAAAGGAGTTCAGGCACTTTTGGACGCTGTTTGTGCTTTCTTACCTTCTCCTATGGATGTAGAAGCAATTGAAGGAATCAACCCTAAAACGGATGAACCTGAATTGAGAAGGCCTGACGTTAAAGAACCATTTGCTGCACTTGCATTTAAGATTGCAACGGATCCTTTTGTAGGTCGTTTAGCTTTCTTCCGTGTTTACTCTGGCGCCCTTGATGCTGGTTCATATGTTTTGAATACGCGCTCTGACAACAAAGAACGTATCTCACGTATCTACCAGATGCACGCCAATAAGCAAAACCCAATTCAAAGAGTAGAAGCTGGTGATATTGCAGCAGGTGTTGGTTTTAAAGACATCAGAACTGGTGATACACTTTGTGACTTAGATAATCCAATCATTCTGGAAAGTATGACTTTCCCGGACCCTGTAATCGGTGTTGCAATTGAGCCTAAAACTCAATCAGACGTTGATAAACTAGGTATGGCTTTAGCTAAACTAGCTGAAGAAGATCCTACATTTAAAGTTAGATACGATGAAGACACCAACCAAACTGTAATTAGCGGTATGGGGGAGCTTCACCTTGAAATTATCGTCGATCGTTTGAAGCGTGAATTCGGTGTAGAATGTAATCAGGGTGCTCCTCAGGTGAACTATAAAGAGGCTTTGACCAATACTGTTGATCACCGGGAGCGCTTGAAAAAGCAATCGGGTGGATCTGGTTTATTCGCAGATATGCAATTCGAACTCGGCCCTGCTGACGAAGAATTCCTCGAAAGCGAAGACTTCAAAAGTGGTAAGACTCGACTTCAGTTTGAAAATAAGATCACAGGTGGTTCTATCCCTAAAGAATACTTCCCTTCTATCATCAAAGGTTTCAACTCTATGATGGATAACGGAGTCCTCGCAGGATACACCATCGATAGTATGAAAGTGAAGATTTATGATGGTAGTACGCACACAGTGGATTCAAAGCCAATCGCTTTCGAACTTTGTGCCAAAGAAGGCTTTAAAGCTGCTGCAAATAAAGCAAAACCAGTACTATTGGAGCCAATCATGAAGCTGGAGGTTGTAACTCCGGATGACTACGTTGGTTCTGTAATCGGTGACTTGAACAAACGTCGTGGAATGCCAACAGGTCAGGACACTCGCACAGGTGGAGCTATCGCAGTACAAGCAACAGTGCCTCTTTCTGAAATGTTCGGATATGTGACTTCACTACGTACTATTACCTCTGGTCGTGCAAGTTCTACCATGGAATTTTCACACTTCGCTCCAGCTCCGAAAGGAATTGCGGATGAAATTATCGCAAAAGCGAAAGGCGACGTAAACGCTTAATAAAGAATTATTGAAGGTGGCAACACTACGTCGCCACCTTATTTTTATAAATTAATAATAGGCATGAATCAAAAAATTAGAATCAAGCTACGATCTTATGATCACAACCTGGTTGACAAGTCAACAGAAAAGATTGTAAGAACTGTCAAAAACAGCGGTGCTGTAGTGACAGGGCCGATTCCGCTGCCCACTCAGAAAAAGATTTTTACAGTCTTGCGTTCTCCGCACGTCAATAAAAAATCTCGGGAGCAGTTTCAGTTGCGTACACACAAGAGATTGATCGAAATCTATACGCCAACTCAAAAGACAGTCGACGCATTGTCTAAACTGGAACTTCCAAGTGGGGTAGACATTCAGGTCAAGCTTACTTAAGAGAGATTTTCTTCCTTAAGATTAAAATTATAGAGTGAGTTGAGGGTAAATCTCAAAGTAAAAGCGTATTTTTGCAGGCTTTTACGCTGAAACTGAACTCATTATCAAAAAAATGGTGTAGAAGCAGCTGGTATTCCACAATGGAATAGCATGCACTTGTACACTCAAAAATTTATTATCGTGAACGGTTTAATCGGTAAAAAAATTGGTATGACCAGTGTCTTTGATGAGGCTGGTAACAACATAGCTTGCACAGTCATTGAAGCTGGACCCTGTGTAATCACACAAGTCAAAACTTCTGATAGTAATGATGGCTATGACGCTGTTCAACTAGGATACGGCGAAGCAAAAGAGAAAAATACCTCTAACGCATTGCTTAATCACTTTGCAAAAGCAAAAACCACCCCTAAACGAAAAGTAGCTGAATTCCGAAATTTCGACTTTGCAGCACTCACTGCTAAAGAAGAGGGAGCAGAAGCAGCAGCTAAAGCTTTAGGAAGTGTCATCGAAGTGAACGAAGTATTTGCTGAGGGTGATATGGTTTCTGTTATCGGTACTTCTAAAGGTAAAGGTTTCCAGGGAGTTGTAAAACGACACGGATTTAAAGGTGTTAACGATGCAACGCACGGTCAGCACAACAGACAACGTGCTCCTGGATCTATCGGTGCAGCATCTTACCCGGCAAAAGTATTCAAAGGAATGCGAATGGGGGGAAGAATGGGGGGCGACCGCGTCAAAATGCAAGGTCTTCAAGTCATTAGAATATTTCCAGAAAAAAATCTACTCCTGGTGAAAGGGGCTATCCCCGGTCACAAAGGTGGTTTCATAATCATTGAAAAGTAAATCAGCAATGAAACTAGATATATTAAATATAGAAGGTAAGACGACAGGTAAACAAACAGATTTACCAGACGATATCTTTGGCATTGAGCCTAACGAGCATTGCGTTTATCTCGCAGTCAAGCAATACAACGCGCACCAAAGACAAGGTACTTCCAAAGCGAAGGAACGTGGTGAAGTTGCAGGTTCAACCAAAAAGATCAAACGTCAGAAAGGTACTGGTACAGCTCGTGCCGGTGATATTAAGAGTGGTACTCGTAGAGGTGGTGGACGAATCTTCGGACCTCGCCCAAGAACCTATGTTGTTCGTTTGAACAAAAAGGTGAAGCGGTTAGCTCGTAAATCAGCTTTCTCTGCTAAAGCTACTGCTGGTAAAATCATGGTAGTGGAAGACTTTACTTTTGATTCACCTAAAACAGGAGAATTCAGAAACGTTGTCAACAACCTTGAACTACAAAACGTGAAAACAATTTTTGTAACAGGGGACCACGACAAAGTACTTCTAAACTCAAGTCGTAATATCCCTAACGCAAACGTTATGCGTGCACAGGACCTGTGCACTTACGATATCATGCGAGCAGGCAAACTGGTACTTTCAGCCAGTGCTATTGATAAAATTAAAGAAACATTTGGTAAAAAGTAAACTGAATGGCCTTCATCGCCGAGCAGCTTACGCCAAAAAAGTATAATAAAATGGCAAAGACAATTCTTATCAAACCTTTGATTACCGAAAAAGCAGACGGACTTTCTGACAAGATCGGACAGTACAGCTTTATTGTTAATAAAAACGCCAACAAACTGGAAATCAAAAAAGAGATTGAGCAGATGTACAGCGTTAGCGTTTCTTCTGTCAACACGATGATTATGCCAGGGAAATCAAAAAGCAGAAACACAAAGTCCGGACTAGTTAAAGGACGCGTTTCTTCTTTCAAAAAAGCAATCGTTACTGTAGCCGATGGAGAGTTAATCGACTTCTTCGGAGATATTTAATAAACTAATTTTAGTTGGGAGTCATTTTAAATTACTTCTGATTCGAAAATATAAATGGATACATAATGCCAATTAAAAAGTTTAATCCAATAACGCCAGGTACTAGATTCAGAGTAGGTAACACTTACACTGATGTTACTACCAACAAACCTGAAAGGAGTTTGACTACCTCTATGAAAAGAACAGGTGGTCGAAACCATGATGGTAAAATGACCATGCGTAACCGTGGAGGTGGGCACAAGAAACGTTACCGTGTCATCGATTTTAAAAGAGACAAGCATGGTATTCCTGGTACAGTGAAGACCATTGAATACGATCCAAACCGTACAGCTTACATCGCGCTGATCGTTTATAAAGACGGTGAAAAGCGTTACATGATCGCTCCGGATGGTTTGAAAGTAGGTTCAGAAGTTGTTTCTGGTAAAGGAGCTGCTCCTGATGTAGGAAACGCTTTATTCTTAAGCGAAATTCCTCTAGGTGCTTCCATCTTTGCAATCGAAATGGAACCAGGTAAAGGGGCTGCCCTTGCAAGATCTGCGGGTACTTACGGGCAGCTAATGTCTCGTGAAGGAAAATACGCAATCGTTAAGTTGCCTTCTGGTGAGGTTCGTAGAATCTTATTGACTTGTAAAGCAACAATCGGTTTGACTTCTAACCCGGACCACGGTCTTCAGGTTCTTGGTAAAGCAGGAAGAAAACGTTGGTTAGGAAGGCGTCCAAGAGTAAGAGGGGTTGCAATGAACCCAGTCGATCACCCAATGGGGGGTGGTGAAGGTAAAGCTTCAGGTGGTCACCCACGTTCAAGAACTGGTATCATGGCAAAAGGTCAGAAAACTCGTAATACGAAGAAGTACTCAACTAAATTGATTATTTCTAGACGTAAGAGCAAGAACAAAAAATAATATTTACCTCAGGTAAATTTAATTATAAAACAGGTAGCTGTTTTAGAAAAACTTAAAAGTTAAAATAATGTCTAGATCAATTAAAAAAGGACCTTATATCTTCCACAAGCTTTTCGCCAAAGTCGAAAAAGCTAAAGCAAGTAATAAGAAAACTGTGATCAAAACATGGTCTCGATCTTCAATGATCATTCCAGACATGGTAAACGAAACAATTGCAGTTCACAACGGAAAAACCTTTGTTCCTGTTTTTGTAACTGAAAACATGGTAGGTCACAAACTTGGTGAATTTGCACCAACCAGAAGTTTCCGTGGGCACGCCGGTAACAGAAAGTAATTAAAGAAATTTATCAGGCTTGGACCTGGTTGAAAATAAAATTCGATTTTGAATTTACCTCGGGGTAACTCAAAAAAGGCAAAATTTCAGAACAATGGAAGCAGTAGCTAAACTTAATAATTGTCCAATGTCAGCTCGCAAGATGAGACTTGTAGTTGATCTTGTAAGAGGCCGCGGCGTTGAAGAAGCGCTCAACATTTTAAGGTATACTAAAAAGGAAGCCTCCGTATGGTTGGAGAAACTGGTATTGTCAGCAGTGGCAAACTGGGAGCAAAAAGGAGATAATGTTGTTAGTGCAGATGATTACGACTTGTATATCAAGGTAGCATTCTCTAATGATGGCCGACAGTTAAAGCGTTTCCGTCCAGCACCACACGGTCGTGCTCACCGGATTCGTAAACGCTCTAACCACGTGACACTCGTAGTTGAAAACAGAACACCACTTGCAAGCGAGAATCAGGAGGAGAATGAATATGCAGACGCAGTGGAAGAAAACGCAGAAGATTAATTAATCAATTTAATAGCCAAAAAAATGGGTCAAAAGACAAATCCAATTGGTAATCGTTTAGGAATTATTAAAGGCTGGGAATCTAACTGGTTCGGTGGTAAAGACTTTGGTGCCAAAGTAGTGGAAGACGAAAAAATCAGAAGATACCTTAAAGCAAGAATTCGCCGAGGTGGCTTGGCTCGTATCGTAATTGAGCGTACGCTCAAAAGAATTACGGTCACGATTCATACTTCCCGACCAGGTATTATTATCGGTAAAGGTGGTTCTGAAGTAGATAGAATCCGTGAGGAGCTCAAGAAGCTGACTGGTAAGGATGTTCAAATCAATATCTTTGAAATCCGTAAGCCAGAACTGAGTGCCGCCCTTGTTGGTGAGTCAGTTGCTAAGCAAATTGAAGCACGTATCAACTACCGTCGAGCTATTAAAATGTCCATCCAGTCTACTATGCGTACCGGTGCTGAAGGTATCAAGGTTCGTATCTCCGGTCGACTAAATGGTGCGGAAATGGCGCGTTCGGAAGAATATAAAGATGGTCGTACTCCTTTGCACACTTTCCGTGCAGACATCGACTATGCTTTGACAGAAGCTCAAACCGTGTACGGTAAGATTGGAATCAAAGTGTGGATATGTAAAGGAGAGATCCTTGGGAAAGTGGACTTGTCACCTAACGCTGGCGCTGAAAAGCAATCTGGTGGACAGGGAGGCAGAGGAAAAGGAAGAGGCGGTCGACAAGGTGGCCGACAGGGCGGGCGTCGAAATGAAGATAGAAATTCAAGAAGACGCTAGTAAAATAGAGAGAAAAGACGTACCTTTGCGCAGCTTTTTCCAGTGCGTATAGGCATAATTAGTAAACATTTAGCTTTTTTTGCTTTAAAATAACGAGTAATGTTACAGCCAAAAAGAACGAAATATCGCAAGCAACAAAAAGGTAGAGTCAAAGGCTTGGCTCACAGAGGAAGTACTATCTCTTTCGGAACATTTGGTCTGAAAACCTTAGATACCTGCTTTATCACCAACCGCCAGATAGAGGCGGCACGTATCGCGATGACAAGACGTATGAAAAGAGAGGGTAACGTTTGGATCAGAATCTTTCCAGACAAACCGATCACCAAGAAACCTGCAGAAGTACGTATGGGTAAAGGTAAAGGTGGATTGGATCATTACGTAGCTGTTGTAAAGCCTGGTCGTATCATGTTTGAAATTGATGGTGTCGACATGGAAACAGCAAAGGCTGCATTGGGTCTGGCTGCTCAGAAACTTCCAGTTCAAACCAAAATGGTAGTCCGTAGAGACTACGTATCAAAATAATTTTATCTGTAACTTTTAAGTGTCCTTATAATGGCAACAAAGAAATATCTTGAACTTCAGGAATTCGACGACAGTACTCTGACAGAGGAACTGAAGGAGACTCAAACGCAGTATCAAAAACTAAAATTTGATCACGCGATCAAAGGGCTTGACAACCCGCTCATCCTTAAAGACGTTAGACGAGATATCGCCCGACTACAAACGGAGGTGCGTAAAAGAGAGGTGGCTAAAATGAGTGAAGCTGATCTTAATAAAAGAACTAAAATACGTCGTCGTAGAAGACGTAAGTAAGTAATAAAGCGATATACAATAATTATGGAAGAAAGAGCTTTAAGAAAACAAAGAGTAGGTGTGGTCACCAGTAATAGCATGAATAAGTCTATTACCTTAATCGTAGAACGTAAACTACGTCACCCTATCTATGGAAAATTCGTTAAGAAAACGAAAAAATTCATGGCACACGATGAAAAAGACGAGTGCAACGTGGGCGACACTGTCCGCATCATGGAATGCCGACCTTTAAGCAAAAGCAAACGCTGGCGCTTAATCGAAATCATTGAGAAAGCGAAATAAATTTTTGAAAAGAAAATGGCAGATCTTCTACAACTGATCTTCTGCCAGTTATTTATAAATCAATAGTCATGATACAGCAAGAATCCAGGCTTAAGGTAGCTGACAATTCAGGAGCAAAAGAAGTTTTATGCATTCGCGTCTTAGGCGGATCCAAAAGACGCTATGCTTCTATCGGAGATGTAATTGTGGTCACGGTGAAGCATGCTTCTCCAGGTGGTGTCAAGAAAGGAACTGTTTCCAAAGCTGTAGTTGTCCGTACCAAAAAAGAAATACGCAGAAAGGATGGTTCTTACATCCGTTTTGATGACAACGCAGTTGTATTACTTGATGCTTCTGACGAACCAAGAGGGACTCGTATTTTTGGCCCTGTAGCTCGTGAACTGCGAGACAGAGACTATATGAGAATTATTTCATTGGCGCCGGAAGTACTTTAATACTCCCGAACCTAAAATTGCAATCATAAAGAAATGGCACGTAAAGTAGTTAAATCTAAAAGATTCGCTCCCAAGATCAAAATCAAAAAGGGAGATCGAGTAGTCGTTATCGCTGGCGACTCTAAAGGCAAGGAAGGCGAAGTGCTCGAGATATTCCCTAATAAGAATAAAGCAATTGTTGAGGAAGTCAATGTTGTTAAAAAGCACAAAAAACCTACCCAGGACAGCCCGGGGGGAATTATAGACATGGCGGCTCCTATTAACATCTCTAACTTAATGCTCATCGACCCTAAAACAGGATCTCCAACTAGAGTGGGCAGAAAAGTAGTAGATGGTAGTATTGAACGTTTTTCTAAGAAATCTGGTGAAATTATTAAGTAATGAGCTATACACCGCGACTTAAAACAAAATATAGAGAAGAGATTGTTTCCAAACTAATGGAGCAATACAACTACTCATCTGTTATGCAGATCCCTAAGCTAGAGAAAATCTGCTTAAATCAGGGAGTAGGTCTCGCTTCTGCTGATAAGAAATTAGCAGACAACGCATTACAGGAAATGACACTTATTGCTGGTCAAAAAGCTGTGCCTACTAAAGCTAGAAAATCTATTTCGAACTTTAAGCTTAGGGAAGATATGGTGATCGGTTCTCGTGTGACACTCCGTAACGATCAAATGTATGAATTCCTTGATCGCTTGATCTCTGTCGCTCTGCCTCGTGTACGTGACTTCCGCGGTATCAATGATAAAAGCTTTGATGGACGTGGTAACTACACCATGGGCGTAACGGAGCAAATCATCTTCCCGGAAATTGATCTGGACAAGATTAGCAAAGTAACAGGTATGGATATCACTTTCGTGACTTCTGCCAAAACAGACGCTGAAGCTCTTTCTCTTTTGTAATTCATGGGCTTGCCATTCAAAAATCAGGACAAACCACAATAATATATCATGGCTAGAAAATCTCTAATCGCACGCGAAAATAAAAGACGTAAAATGGTAGCAAAATATGCTACGCTACGTGCAAAACTTAAAAAAGAAGGTCGTTGGGACGAATTGGACAAATTACCCAAAAACTCTTCTGCTGTTCGTTTACACAACCGTTGTCAATTAACCGGTCGACCTAAAGGATACATGCGTGACTTCGGTATTTGTCGTGTGGTATTCCGCGAAATGGCACTTAATGGAAAAATTCCTGGTATAACCAAAGCTAGTTGGTAATTATCGCTTTCAACAAGCGCGCTAATTCAAAAAGATAATAAAATGGCAGTTACAGATCCAATCGCAGATTATTTGACTCGTATCCGAAACGCTCAGCAAGTCGGGCACCGGGTAGTTGAAATTCCTGCGTCAAAAATGAAAAGCAGTATTACTGAAATTTTGTACGATCAAGGTTACATCCTTAAATACAAAATCGATCCTGAAGCTGGAAAGCAGGGAGTCATCAGTATCGCTCTAAAATATGACCCAATCACTAAAGAACCGGTCATCCGTAAATTAGGCCGTATTTCTAAGCCTGGTTTACGTAAGTATGCACCAGCAGATGGTATTCCGCGAATCATTAACGGTTTGGGAATAGCTATCGTTTCTACCTCTAGTGGAATAATGACGGGTAAGGCTGCCGCTAAGGCAAATGTCGGTGGTGAGGTTGTTTGTTATGTTTATTAATTTAATTTAATTCGCAATAAAATGTCAAGGATAGGATTAGCTCCAATAGAAATTCCAAGCGGCGTCACCATTGACGTAAGCAAAGGTAACCTGGTGACAGTTAAAGGCCCTAAAGGTCAAATAGCTCAACAGGTAGATCCTGACATAGCTTTGGCTATGGAGGATGGCATACTTAACCTTTCTCGCCCAACTGACCAGAAACGTCATAAAGCAATGCACGGTCTCTACCGCTCACTAGTGAACAATATGGTGGTTGGTGTAACTGAAGGTTATGTAAAAGAACTCGAACTAATTGGTGTAGGTTACCGTGCTGAAAACGCTGGTCAACTTTTAACGTTAGTGCTGGGTTACTCGCACCCGGTTATGTTCTACATTCCTGATGAAGTAAAGGTCGAAGCTAAGATGGAAAAAGGTAAGCCACCTATCGTTCGTCTGGAAAGTTTTGACAAACAATTGCTCGGACAAGTTGCTGCTCGTATCCGTAAATTTAGAAGCCCAGAACCTTATAAAGGAAAAGGTATCAAATTTGTTGGCGAAGAGATTAGAAGAAAACAAGGTAAAACAGCAGGCTAATCTTAGATTAGTTGCATAGCAACAACGAAAAATTAACTTCAGAATCTGCCTTGTAAAATTCTGGCTGTAACGACCGCAGGAAGAGTAGGTTAGGAGTTTCCAAGGCATGTAAAGATTCTGAAATCATTTTTTGTGTAATATAGTAAGATAAATTTGTTATGAAATTAAATAAGTCTTCTAAAAGAAGTAAAATCAAGTTAAGAATTCGAAACAAGATCAAAGGTTCTGCAAGCAGACCAAGATTAAGTGTGTTTCGAAGCAACAAAGAAATCTACGCTCAACTCATTGACGATTTGAACGGAGTAACCATTCTTGCTGCATCTTCTCGTGACGAAGCTGCTCCTAAATCTGGAAACAAATCCGAAAAGGCAAAAGCAGTTGGTAAATTACTCGCAAGTAAAGCTTCCGCTGAAAATATCTCGGCAGTAGTTTTTGACCGTAACGGTTACTTATATCATGGTCGTATTAAGGCATTAGCTGAAGGAGCTCGTGAGGGAGGTCTTCAGTTCTAACAACATAAAAATTAACTTGTCTAAATGCTTCTGCTAAAGAAATAGACAAATTATTTTTTGTGTAATTTAACTAGAAAAGATAATGGAAAGAAAATCAAACAGAATAAAGCCTGCTGATCAGGAGCTTAAAGAAAAGGTAGTAAACCTTAACCGTGTTGCCAAGGTAACCAAGGGTGGACGTACCTTTAGCTTTGCAGCAATTGTAGTTGTTGGTGATGGTAAAGGTACTGTTGGTCACGGTCTTGGAAAAGCACGTGATGTATCAGAATCAATTGCTAAAGCAGTAGACGACGCAAAGAAGAACCTGGTCAAAGTTCCCCTTTACAAAGGAACTATCCCACACGAACAAAAAGGTAAATACGGAGCTGGTAAGGTCTTAATCAAGCCTGCATCTGAAGGTACCGGGGTAATTGCCGGTGGTGCCATGCGTGCTGTTTTGGAAAGTGCTGGTGTTCATAACGTATTGGCTAAATCTCAAGGTTCATCTAACCCGCACAACGTTGTGAAAGCAACCATGGACGCACTGATGAAACTACGTAGCCCAATGCAAGTAGCAAAAGATCGAAACATTTCTATGCAGAAATTGTTTGGAGAAGAATAAATGGTCAGCTTTAAGCTAACTACAATTTTGAAAATCCCTTATAGTCAATAATCATGGGTAAAGTACAAGTTACACAAATAAAGAGCGGCATCGACCGCTCACGTCGTCAGAAAGATACGCTAAAAGCTTTGGGCCTTAGAAAAATCAACGCCACGGTTGTACACGAAGGTACGCCACAAATAATGGGCATGATCAATAAGGTGAACCACTTAGTAAAAGTGGAACAATTGTAGTAAGATTACCGTATCACATTATTCCAACATAGTCAAAAGAAATTCTTAAAATGGAATTACATAACTTAAAACCTGCAAAAGGATCTACTAAAAAACCTAAGCGTATTGGTAGAGGACAGGGTTCTGGCCACGGTGGTACTTCCACCCGTGGACACAAAGGACAGAAATCCAGATCAGGTTACAGCAGAAAACGTGGTTTTGAAGGTGGACAAATGCCGCTTCAAATGCGTTTGCCTAAAAGAGGCTTCAAAAATATCAACCGCGTTGAATATGTTGCACTCAACTTAAAACGCCTTCAGGAAATTTCTGACAAGTTCAGTTTAACGACCATTGACCTTGAAAGCCTTGTGGCAAATGGTATCGTGAAGAAAAAAGAAAAGATAAAAATACTAGCAAACGGAGAACTAAATTGCAAACTGGCTGTTACTGCTCATGCCTGTTCTGCAAAAGCTAAAGAAGCTATCGAAGCTCAGGGAGGTACAATAAACCTTGTAACTAAGTAACAACAATGAAGAAGTTTATAACGACGCTCAAGAACATTTGGAAAATTAAGGAACTCAGAGACCGAATCCTTTTTACACTTGGTATTCTAATGGTGTATAGATTCGGATGTTTTGTCGTTCTGCCCGGTGTAGTGCCTTCAGTATTAGAAGCGGCAACTGCCTCTTCCGGAGGTGGTACGGACCTTTTTGGCTTAATCAATATGTTCACTGGTGGTGCTTTCAACAAAGCAGCAATTTTTGCATTAGGTATTATGCCTTATATCACCGCATCGATTATTATACAGCTTCTTGGTTTCGCTGTCCCTTACTTTCAACGTCTCCAACAAAGAGAAGGAGAATCAGGTCGTAAGAAAATTACCCAGATTACTCGCTTGCTCACAGTCGCCATTACACTTGTTCAAGGTGGAGCTTATCTTACCTGGATAATCAGTCAGGGAGCAGTTGATCCGAATATACCAATGACGGTTTTCTGGTTCTCAAACATCATTATCCTTTCTACAGGTACCATCTTCGCCATGTGGCTCGGTGAGCGCATTACAGACAATGGTATTGGCAATGGTATCTCCTTATTGATTATGATCGGTATCATCGCTACACTTCCTGGTGCTCTTGTTTACGAATTCACGACCAACTTCGGTTTGGTTTTCGTGCTCGAAATGGTGGCCCTATTCGTAGTTATTTTGGCTACCGTAATGATTGTACAGGCGGTTCGTCGTATTCCAATCCAATTCGCTAAGCGGGTTGTAGGTCGTGGCGCTAACGCAATGCCCGCTGCCGGCAATAGAGATTATATCCCTGTTAAATTAAATGCATCAGGAGTAATGCCTATTATCTTTGCTCAGGCTATTATGTTCTTACCTGCTTACCTACTCCAGTTTTTGGCTGGTACCGACGGTACAGGTACTGGATCAACTATGTTGGCCAGCCTAAATGATTTTACTTCTGCACCATATAATATTATCTATTTTATTTTGGTGGTACTCTTTACTTATGTCTACACGGCGTTGATGGTAAACCCACAGCAATACTCTGAATATTTAAAGCGCCAAAACGCATTTATTCCAGGTATTAAACCAGGGAAAAATACGGCTGAGTTTATTGACTCAGTAACCACCAGAATTACGCTACCAGGTTCAATCTTTTTAGCATTGATTGCCATCCTGCCTGCCTTTGCAGCAGCATTTGGTGTAAACCTTGCTTTTGCACTTTTCTTCGGTGGAACATCGCTTCTAATCTTAGTTGGTGTTGTGCTCGATACTTTACAGCAGATTGAAAGCTACTTGTTGATGCGTAAGTACGACGGGTTGGTTAAATCAGGTAAGCTGAAAGGGAAGAGTGGGGTACAGGGTATTGGAGCCAGCATGTAATGCTCGTTCTTACAATACACAAAAAATAATATCCTAAAAGGATTGTTTAATAACTTGGGTTGTTAAACAATCCTTTTATCATTTTTACTGATTTGTTTTATATATGATCTACTACAAGACAGACGAAGAAATTGAATTCATCAGACAAAGCTGCTTGCTGGTCTGTAAGGCTTTAACGCACGTGGCTGGTATGATCAAACCAGGAATAACTGGTGAGGAGATCGACAAAGAAGCAGAACAACTGATTCGAGATCACAACGCAGTTCCTGGATTCAAAGGATACCGGGGATTTCCGGCTACCCTTTGTATTTCGGTAAATGAAGGCGTTGTACACGGTATTCCTACCAAAGAAGCCTTCAAGGACGGAGATGTAGTTTCTGTAGATTGTGGTTCACTTATGAACGATTTTTATGGAGATGCAGCTTATACTTTCGCACTGGGTGATGTGGCGGAGGAAACCATGGAGTTATTGAGAGTAACTAAAACTTCTTTGTATAAGGGAATTGAGGCAGCAAGGGTTGGAAACAGAATTGGAGATATTGGTTTCGCGATACAGAACTACTGCGAAAAAACGCATCCATATGGTGTTGTAAGAGAATTAGTAGGGCATGGCTTAGGAAAAAGCCTCCACGAAGCTCCAGAGGTGCCTAACTATGGTAAAAGGGGCAGAGGACCAAAACTACAGGATGGTTTGGTTATCGCAATTGAGCCGATGGTAAATCTGGGCGCGAAAGAAGTACGCCAGGCAGATGATGGCTGGACAATTATTTCAAAAGACAAAAAACCTTCTGCCCACTTCGAACACACGATTGCTTTGAGAAAGAGTGGTCCGGACATTTTGTCTAATCATGTTATAATCGAAGAGGCGATTGCAAAGAACCCAAATGTACAGGCTGTAGCCTTGAAGCAATCAGTCATGGAAGGATAAAAATACGCCGATACATCTAGGAAAATGCTATATAAACCGAAGCATTTTTCATCCGATTAGGCAACATAAACGCTTAAAAACTAGCGAAATAGCTCTAATGATAGAGCAAAATAGAATTATTACGATTTTTTTCCCGAAATGGAAGGAAAAATAGTTGATAATTTGTATCTTTGCACACCGAATTTTAAAATATGGCTAAACAGGAATTAATTAAACAAGATGGTATTATAGAGGAAGCTCTATCTAACGCAATGTTTAGGGTGCGGTTGCAAAACGACCACAAAATTGTGGCTACTATTTCAGGAAAAATGCGCATGCACTACATTCGTATCCTTCCAGGAGATAAGGTAGCGGTAGAAATGTCTCCCTATGATTTGACCAGAGGCCGTATTATATACAGATATAAATAAAATAGCTTTATGAAAGTAAGAGCATCAATCAAAAAACGTACAGTAGATTGTAAAATCGTTCGAAGAAAAGGACGATTGTACGTAATCAACAAGAAAAATCCAAAATTTAAGCAACGTCAAGGATAGACATTGCTGAATTTTTATTTTAAGAAACTTAGTAAATCTTCTTAAGAATGGCTCGTATTGCAGGTAATGATTTACCGAAAAATAAAAGAGGTGTTGTCGGTCTGACCTACATCTATGGAATTGGTTCCACTACTGCTGGACAAATCCTCGAACAGTCAGGTATTGACCCCAACACTAAAGTTAATGACTGGACGGATGAAAATATCCGATCCATCGTTTCTATTATTCAGAACGAACATAAGGTGGAAGGTCAATTAAGATCTGAAGTACAGCTCAATATCAAACGTTTGATGGATATTGGTTGCTACCGTGGTTTACGTCACAGAAAAGGACTTCCTTTAAGAGGTCAGCGTACACAAACCAACGCACGTACCCGTAAAGGAAAACGTAAGACGGTAGCAAACAAAAAGAAAGCAACTAAATAATTAGGTACTGGAGATCCACTCTCCAAAATAGCTTAACCATTATGGCAAAGGAAAAAAAAGTAACAAAGAAAAGAAAAGTAAAAGTTGATCCGGAAGGCTTGGTATACATCCAGGCTACTTTCAACAACATCATTATTTCTATCTGCAACAAACAAGGTCAGGTAATCTCGTGGGCTTCTGCTGGTAAAGCTGGGTTTAGAGGCTCCAAGAAAAATACACCTTATGCCGCACAGATGGCTGCTACTGATGCGGCTCGTGTAGCTTATGATGGAGGTATGAGAACCTGTGAAGCGCTTGTTCGAGGACCAGGAGCCGGACGTGAAGCTGCCATCAGAGCAATTGATGTAGCTGGAATTAAAGTTTCTAAAATCCGCGACATAACGCCTGTTCCACACAACGGCTGTCGCCCTCCTAAAAGAAGAAGAGTTTAGATCAACTCATCCTTGATCTTATTTTCCTTAAAAAATATAGTCTAAAACAATGGCAAGATATACTGGACCTACGTCAAAAAAAGCAAGAGCACTTGGAGAACCAATTTTTGGTTTCGATAAAGCTTTTGATAAAAAGAAATATCGCCCTGGTCAACATGGTAACTCAAGAAGAAGACGTCAGGCTTCTGACTACGCACTTCAATTGAATGAGAAGCAGAAAGCTAAATACACTTACGGTGTATTGGAGCGTCAGTTTCGTAACATGTTTGAAAGAGCAACTCGAAAGAGTGGTGTTACAGGTGAGATTTTAATTCAAATGCTGGAGTCTCGATTAGACAACACAATCTTCCGATTGGGCATCGCTCCAACCAGAAGAGCAGCGCGTCAATTGGTTTCTCACAAACACATCATCGTTAACGGTGTTGTTACCAACATTCCTTCTGCTCAACTTAGACCTGGTGACAAAGTAGCTGTAAGAAATAAGTCTCAGCACATGGAAGTTATCCAGGATAACGTGTCCAGTAAGTCTGATGTGCGTAACTTCGGATGGCTTGAATTCAACAAGGACAGAATGGAAGGTACCTTCCTCGAAATTCCTCAAAGAGATCAGGTTCCTGAAAAAATTAACGAACAGTTAATCGTCGAACTTTACTCTAAGTAATCATAAAAAACAATAGCCTGAGTTATTCATTTAACTCAGGCGATTGTATCAAACTATTGAGAAGCAACCATCAGAGTTGTGCATTATTAACTTATCTTCTCTAAAGAATCACATCGCGTATGAGCATTTTAAATTTCCAGAAGCCAGACAAAATTCTTTTACAAAAGGCAACTGACTTTGAAGGGGTGTTCGAATTTAAACCTTTAGAGCCAGGGTTTGGACAGACAGTTGGGAACTCTCTTAGACGTGTACTCCTTTCCTCATTGGAAGGTCACGCCATCTCTGCTATCCGTATCGCTGGTGTAGAACACGAATTTTCTACCATCAGAGGTGTTGTCGAAGATGTTGTAGACATCATCCTTAACCTTAAACAAGTAAGAATCAAGCAGTTGATTTCCGAAGAAGAGGTAACTTCTGAAAAAATATACCTTACCATCAGTGGTAAGGAAGGATTCAAAGCTGGTGACATTGAAGAACACACCAACGTGTTTAAAATCATGAACCCGGACTTGGTCATCTGTAGCATGGAACCTTTTGTTAACCTTGAAATGGAATTGACCATTACAAAAGGTCGCGGGTATGTACCTTCAGATGAAAACCTACCTAAGGATGCTCCGATTGGCGTTATTCCAATTGATGCCATCTATACACCTATAAAGAATGTTGCTTATCAGGTAGCAAATACTCGTGTTGGTCAACGTACTGATTATGAGAAATTAACCATCGAAGTTAAAACGGACGGTACGATCCACCCCGAAGATGCCATCAAAGAAGCTTCAAGAATCATGATTCAGCACTTGATGTTGATCACTGATGAAAATATTACATTCGATGAAGTAGGTAGTAGCGAAGACAGCATCGTTGACGAGCACATCTTACACATGCGTAAGTTGTTGAAGACTTCTCTTGAAGATCTTGACTTGTCCGTTCGTGCTTACAACTGTTTGAAAGCAGCAAAAATCAATACGCTAGCTGAAATGGTTCGCTACGATACACACGAATTATTGAAGTTCAGAAACTTTGGTAAGAAGTCTTTAGTAGAAATTGAAGAATTACTACAGGATAAAGGCCTTACTTTCGGAATGGACTTATCTAAGTATAAACTCGACGAAGACTAATCTCTGAATCGTAACTTATAAGGCTGTTTTGAACAGCCGACCTGCGGAAACTGAAAGTTGTTTAACTGGAAGTGCCGCGAAGCTAACGTCATTATTAACATTGATTATTACACAAAAAATAAAGGCTACATTTTTTTAGTGAAATCATTTTACAAGCTCCTCTCCCTGAGTCGATACGATTGCAAAAAGATTTCAAATGTAGCCGTTAATTTTTGTTGTAAAAGGCAATTTAAAATCTAAAAAAGATGAGACACGGTAAGAAATTCAACCATCTTAAAAGAAAAGTAGGCCACCGTAGAGCCTTATTAAGAAATATGTCTGGTTCATTAATTGAACACAAACGCATTTTCACAACTCTGGCTAAAGCTAAAGCACTAAGATTGTATCTGGAGCCACTAGTTACTAAGTCTAAAACAAATACAACACACTCTCGAAGAGTTGTATTCAGCTACCTGAATAACAAAGATGTTGTTAAGGAATTATTCGAAGTCGTCTCACCTAAGGTTGCAAATCGTCCGGGAGGTTATTTACGAATCATCAAGATGGGATTCCGTCAAAGTGATAGCGCTGAAATGGCCATGATCGAATTTGTTGATTTTAATGACGTTCTAACTAAGACTGGTAAGAGCGCTGACAGCAAGAAGAAACGTAGCAGAAGAGGTGGTAAGAAAAAAGCTGCCACTGCTGCCGTAGCCGCTGCTGCAACTACTAAAGCAACTGCATCAAACAAAGACGAAGAAGAATAGTCACATGATTAAACTTCCTTTATAGAAAATAAGAAAAAGCGATTCCACACTATCTGTTGGGGTCGCTTTTTTTTGTGTGAATTAGTTTAAAACAACTTTCATGACTAGCTTAGCGGCTACACTTTGAACCAATTAATAGCACACAGGTTCGGTGAAGTCAATTAGTAGCTTTATATTTGTCTAAACTTTCTACAATATGGCCGAATCTCAAAAAAACGCTGCGATTTTACTTCTTGAAGACGGTACTGTTTTTCATGGAAAAGCAGCAGGAAAAATTGGAACCACCACAGGTGAAATTTGCTTCAATACAGGTATGACAGGATATCAGGAAATCTTTACAGATCCTTCTTACTTCGGACAAATACTGGTGGCGACCAATGCGCACATAGGTAACTATGGAACCAAACAAATGGACACAGAATCAGGAAGCATTAAAATTGCTGGCCTGATTTGTAAAAATTTTACGAATGACTACTCTCGTAAAATGGCAGATATGTCCATTCAGGATTACTTCGAAGCAGAAGGTCTGGTTGGTATCTCTGATGTTGACACCAGAGCAATCGTTCGGCATATTCGAAGTAAAGGTGCGATGAACGCTATCATTTCCTCAGAAATCAATAAAATAGAGGTTCTGAAGGAAAAATTAAAGGAGGTACCCAGTATGGATGGCCTTGAATTAGCTTCTAAAGTAAGCACTAAGGAACCTTATTTTATTGGTGAATCAGATGCTCCAATAAAAGTAGCTGTTTTAGACTTTGGTGTAAAAAAGAATATTTTGAAGTGTATGACTTCAAGAGGTTGTTTCTTAAAAGTATTCCCGGCTCAAACACCTTTTGAGGAAATCAAAGCCTGGAATCCTGACGGATACTTTTTATCCAATGGTCCGGGTGATCCGGGAGCAATGGATTACGCTGTTGAAACAGCAAAAGCCATCCTGACTGAAAACAAGCCTTTATTTGGTATTTGCCTGGGACACCAATTACTAGCTCGTGCAGTTGATATTCCAACTTATAAAATGCACAATGGTCACCGAGGTATCAATCATCCGGTAAAAAATCTACGAACCGGTAAAAGTGAAATAACAAGTCAGAACCACGGATTTGGCGTAAGCCCTGAAGCAATTGAAGCCAATAAAAACAAAATTGAAGTCACACACGTAAACCTCAATGATGACACCATTGAAGGAATCTATGTATTAAATACTAAAGCGTTTTCTGTTCAGTATCATCCGGAAGCATCACCCGGACCACACGATTCGCGTTACCTATTTGATGACTTTATTCAAAAAATTAAAGAAGATAAGGAACTTGTAACTGTAGAAAATAGTAAAGAACAAACCACACACTAAACTACCTTTTAAATGAGTGAAATAATTGACATAAAATCACGAGAAATTCTTGATTCAAGAGGAAATCCAACTGTTGAAGTTGAAGTGATTACAACTGCAGGCGCAGTAGGAAGAGCGGCGGTTCCTTCCGGAGCTTCAACCGGAAAATACGAGGCAGTAGAGTTGAGAGACGGAGGAGATCGATATAAAGGAAAAGGCGTTTTAACGGCCTGTAAAAACATAGAAGAAAATATTCGGGAAAGCCTCATCGGAGTAGATGTATTCGAACAAGTATACATTGATAACCTGATGATCGACCTCGACGGCACAGAAAATAAATCAAAACTCGGTGCGAACGCAATACTTGGTGTTTCTTTAGCCGCAGCGAAAGCAGCAGCGCAGGAATCTTTCCAACCATTGTATCGCTACATTGGTGGTGTAAATGCTCACGTACTTCCGGTTCCGATGATGAACATCCTCAACGGAGGATCACATGCAGATAACAGCATCGACTTTCAGGAATTTATGATTGTACCAGTTGGCGCTGAACTCTTTTCGGAAGGTTTGAGAATGGGAACAGAAATTTTCCATACCCTCAAAACCGTTTTGAAAGAAAAAAACTATTCCACCAACGTTGGTGATGAAGGTGGTTTTGCACCAAACATCAAATCCAACAAGGAAGCAATTGAAATTGTTTTGACTGCCATCGAAAAAGCAGGATACAAACCAGGCGAAGATATTATGATCGCAATGGATGCGGCAGCTTCTGAATTTTATGATGCTAAAAAGAAAGTCTACCACTTTCACCAATCAACTGGTGACAAATTGACCAGCTCTGAAATGGTTTCTTACTGGAAAGGCTGGGTCGACAAATACCCTATCTTCTCTATCGAAGATGGCCTTGACGAAGATGACTGGACCGGTTGGTCAGAAATGAATAAACTGATGGGGCATCAGGTACAACTGGTAGGGGATGATTTGTTTGTGACCAATACAAAAAGATTGCAACAGGGAATCGATCAGGATGCGGCCAACTCTATCCTTATTAAAGTAAACCAAATTGGTAGTTTAACTGAAACGATTGAAACCGTTCGGTTAGCCACCAGAAATGCATATACCTGTGTGATGAGTCACCGTTCCGGAGAAACAGAAGACGTAACTATCGCTGACTTAGCAGTAGCATTAAACACGGGCCAAATCAAAACAGGATCTGCTTCACGTTCAGACAGAATTGCAAAATACAATCAGTTGCTTCGAATCGAAGAAGAGCTGGGAGACTCAGGTGTATATCCTGGCAAAGCTTTACTGAATAGCTGAGAAACAACGTCTTAGAAAATCAATGATCGATGGCTGTAAGAAATAATCCATTTAAACCAATAACAAGAAATATTCCTGATACCGTGAAAAACAAGTTTTTTCTGGTGTTGGTCATTGGTGCGGCCTGGATGATTTTTTTTGATAAGCATGACTTTCTGACTCAATGGAAATTAAACCAATCGCTACAAGAGTTGGAAGCGGATAAAGTTTATTATGAAGATAAAATCAAAGAAGTTAACGAGGACAAGCGCGATATTGAAAGTAATAAAGAGAAATTTGCCAGAGAGCATTACTACATGAAAAAGAAAAACGAAGACGTTTTTATTTTTGTAGAAAAAGAAGAATAAAAAGAAGCTTGCAGAAGCTTGTTCACCCACTTAATAAACAACTCATAAATTCAATCATAAAAATATGGCAGTTTTAGTAACCAAAGATTCAAAAATTATTGTTCAGGGATTTACCGGTAAAGAAGGAACTTTCCACGCTGGCCAAATGATCGAGTATGGCACCAATGTAGTTGGTGGTGTTACTCCTGGTAAAGGAGGATCAACTCATTTGGATAAACCTGTATTTAATACGGTGGAAGAAGCAGTGAAAAAAGCAGGAGCAGATACTTCTATCATTTTCGTTCCTCCTCGTTTTGCAGGAGATGCGATTATGGAAGCTGCAGATGCTGGTTTAAAAGTGATCATCTGTATCACCGAAGGAATTCCAGTACAAGATATGGTAAAGGTCAAGTCTTACCTTGAAGATAAAGACTGCCGTTTGGTTGGTCCAAACTGTCCGGGAGTAATGACTCCTGAAGAAGCTAAAGTTGGTATCATGCCTGGCTTTATTCACCGCAAAGGACGAATCGGTATCGTTTCCCGCTCAGGGACACTTACCTACGAAGCCGTAGATCAGGTCACCAAAGCAGGAATGGGGCAGTCAACGTGTATCGGAATTGGTGGTGATCCAATCGTTGGAACTACTACCAGAGATGCTGTTCAACTTCTGATGGAAGATCCTGAAACAGATGGAATCGTCATGATTGGCGAGATCGGTGGAAACATGGAGGCTGATGCCGCACACTGGATTAAAGAAAATGCGACCAAGCCGGTGGTTGGCTTTATTGCAGGGCAAACTGCTCCGAAAGGACGTACAATGGGCCACGCAGGTGCCATTATTGGTGGTGCTGATGATACGGCTGAAGCCAAAATGAAGATCATGGAAAAATGTGGTATTCATGTAGTTAAGTCTCCAGCTGAAATCGGTATAACTATGAAAAAGGCTCTTGAGAAATAGGGAGTTTTACAAAATTTATAGAAAATAAGGAAAAGCCTTCAAATTAATTTTTGAAGGCTTTTTTATTAATAATCACTGAACACTAAGACTAAATAATACTCACACGTTTTTCAAAACCATTATTACTTGATAACCTGATTGTTATGGCATAAAATCTGCATCTAAAGTCTATGGAGACCCCAAAAAAGATATTTCACTGTTTTATATTGATGACAGATACTATAATGAAAAACACCTCCTACATAAGCGTCGAAAAAACGGACCTGCTGTTCTTTAGAAAGATTGCTATCGCTGGGGCATTCCTCCTTTTCGGGATTTCTGCTATGAACATGTTCATGGAAACAGAAATGATTGACAGACCAGTTTTTCGCATGGTGTTGGCTGCGCTTCTACTGGTGGTGAGCTTAGGGTCTTATTTTTCCGATTGGATTCGTAACAATGGTGCCAACCTCATCTACGGTATCACCACTATTTATATAGTCTCCGCCGTTTACATTTCTTCTATCAATAACTTTGATGTCTACGATACTTCTACAACGATAATTGTTTGTTTTGCATTAGGAGCTTTGTTCAAAAATAAAACTCATTTGTCTTTTTATCTAATCGTCGTCTTTACTTGTTTTATATTCTTTCTGTATACCTGTCCGGCTCCTAAATGTAATGTCTCATTCGTTTATGGCACATTGACATTGATGATGGTACTGGCCTATATTATTTTTGTAGGGAAGATAAAGGTAGTAGAAGAATTGACTAAAAATAAAATAGAATTAGAAGTGAGTGAAACTCGTTTTCGAAATATCTTTGATTACTCTCCATTGGGTATTTTGCTTTTAAACAGTTCAGGCCTTCCAATAAAAGCCAACTATACAGTCCAGGAAATGCTAGGTCATGATGAGGAATCTATCATCAAGATGAACCTAAGCGATTATATCAATCCTGAAGATATAATAAACCATGATAGCTTACTTCAAAAGTTAAAAGAATCACCGGGCAATAGCATGATACTGGATCAACGCCTTACGACGAGAAATGAGGAAACGATATGGGGACGTCAAACCATGGCACTGATGGAAGGAGAGACGGATGAAGAGACTTTCATCATCTGCATGATAAAAGATAATACCTTTGAGAAAGAAGCCAGCGTAAAGCTAAATGAATATGCTAATAAACTGGAGACGCACAACAAGTCTCTTGAAGAATTTAGTTACGTTATTTCTCATGACTTACAAGAGCCGCTGCGAATGATTAAAAGTTATTCCACCATCATTAGACGAAAGTACATCACTCAAATCAATGATGAAAATGCGAACCTTGACATGAGCTATGTCATCGATGGTGCAACTCGTATGAGTAACCTGATCAAAGACATGTTGGCCTATTCCCGATGGAGTGCCAAGCCATTTGAAATGGAAAAAGTAGACAGCCTGGAAGTATTGGTGGAAGTACTGAAAAACCTAACGATTTCTATCAAAGACAATGAAGCGGTAATTATTGCCAATGATTTACCGGAGGTAACAACCAATCGTTTATTATTGGGACAGGTATTCCAGAACTTGTTGGGCAACGGTATAAAGTACAGTTACAAAGATCGAAAACCAGTCATTGAGGTAAAAGGTGAACGCAGAGATTTTGATGTCTTATTTACTATAAAAGACAATGGGCAGGGCTTTAGCGAAAAGGACAAAAAACGCATTTTTGGAATCTTTCAGCGGCTACATGGCAGACATAGCGAATATACCGGAACAGGTATTGGTCTCGCAATTTGTAAAAGAGTAATAGAAAAGCAAGGCGGTCAAATATGGGCCAATGGGGTAGAAGGAGAAGGAGCAGAATTCTGTTTTACGCTTCCTATTGAAATGAAAAATTAATAAATTTTTAAGTCCGAAGTCCGAAGTCCGAAGTCCGAAGACCGAAGACCGAAGTCCGAAGACCGAAGTCCGAAGACCGAAGACCGAAGTTTTCCCGCGAAATGGTGAGTCCTCTTTAACGTGTAAGCCCGCTAACGTATAATACGCTAGCGGGCTTACACGTTAAAGGGAAACTTCGGTCTTCGGTCTTCCGTCTTCCGTCTTCCATCTTCGGACTCCTCTCTACAAAATCGAAAATAAAATAAACGCCACAATAATCAAAACAATCACCGCAGACATCGTCATAAATTGCGAGTTGTTGCGAAAACGATTAAATAGTAGTTCCATTGCTTCGCGCCATTCCAATTTTTTGACAACGGACTCCCGACCCAACACAAAATATTTATTTTTCCCTTTTCGTCTTTGATCACCATGCTTTAGCAAAATGAAGAAATCTTTGTTTAAAAAGGCAAGATCAAATAACTCACTTTTTACTATAGAACCATCTACGGTCTGCTCAACGATAAGGGTGTTGGATTTTTCAAGTCTCCGCCAAACCCCTCTGGAAATATTTCCGTCAATAGAGATTAACAATTCTTCTTCAGTCCTAAAGATATATAAAATGGACTCAAGCGAATCATCATTGTCCCGAATTTCTAACCAACGCGTATCCAAATAAAACTCTTCTTCGCGCAAGTCTTCACCCCAGGGTCGTACGGCAGGAACGATAAAATCAAGATACTGATCCATAGTATCTGCCTCAGGAAGCTCAAGGTTGAAAGGCTTGGTGATAGAGTCGAGAAATTTGTTTTCTATTGCCATAGTGTTGAATCAAAGCTTATTATGGCCACAAAATACTTAAAAAATTGCAATTTCAATGCCCTCTATTTCCAATTCCTCTCTTGCCTACTAGGTTCAATTTTTTCGAAGAAAAGAAATGAACACCTAATCCTACACAAGGCTGCGGCCTACAAGTCCGCGTCGTTCACCGCCCTAGCTTTGGCGAAAGGAGATATTTGCAACCTTTCGTTAGCGGGAAATCACGCGCTCTAAATTTAATGACCAATCACAATCATTCCTACGTTAAGTGGCATTCCAATTCATATTCCAATGCTTTACGCTTCTTCCAACTCAGCCACTTCCACCAAAGGAAGTTCAACATAAAAATCTGTTCCAACACCTTCAACCGTATCAAACCAAATCTTGCCATTAACCGCCTCTATAATGTTCTTGGAAATAGCCAGGCCAAGTCCGGTTCCGGAATTCTTGGTCGTAAAATTCGGTACAAATACTTTTCCTCGTTTGTCGTTTGAAATCCCAGTACCGTTATCGGTTACTTTAATTACAGCCATATCTTCTTTTTTGTAAAGACGAACAATTACATGCCCCCTTCTGCTGTCGGGGATCGCTTGAATGGCATTTTTGATCAGGTTGTTGAGTACCCGCATCAGGTGATTTTTATCTGCAAAAACAAAGAATTGTTCTTGCGGTAAATCGAGTTTTAAATCCATATCCATATCAATTCCTTCCTTACTAGCCAGATCAAAGACAGATCCTACCAGATCGTTGAGGATGGTTTGTTGATTTTCAGCGCGGGGCATTTTGGCAAAATTAGAAAACTCAGTCGCGATTTGAGCAAGGTTATCAATTTGCTCGATCATGGTACTTGCAACGCGTTTTAGCAATTGCTCTATGTCATCAGGATTTGATTTAAAAGCATGTTGCAAATATTGGATACTCAACTTCATTGGAGTGAGTGGGTTTTTAATTTCGTGTGCTACCTGTTTGGCCATCTCACGCCAGGCACCTTCCTGAGCACTTTGCGAAAGCTGCTCGGCAGAATCCTCTACCTTCTGAATCATTTTATTGTATTCACTAATCAGGGCACCCAACTCATCATCCTGATTCTTCCATTCTAAAGGTTCGTTGGGCTTGCCCAATTTATACTCCTTGATTTTATCTCCAATTTTTACCAGTGGACTAGTAATGGATTTGGCAACATAAATGGCAATACCACCCGCGATTAACAATAAGAAAACATACACGTTGAGCAAGGTGCTCATAAACACAGAAACGTCAGCTCTCAAGGCTCGTTGCTTCGAATAATAAGGCAACCCAAGGTAAGCAACTGTTTTGCCGTAGGGATCTTTCAGCGACACATAGGCCGCTTTATAGTTTAGTTCCCCCATCATTTCTTCTTCCTGAGCTGATTCGTTGAGACGTTGTTTCTTTAGGGTATAAAAGGCCGGAGCACTCATTCTTGGGCCCGTTATTCCTTGTCGGAAAATATCTTCTTCTGATGAACCAATCAACAAGCCATTCAGGTCATACATGTTGATATCCATTCGGTGAATCTTCGACAAAGGATCAATCAGTTTTGTATAATCCGAAATGGAATCATTGGCCATTAATTCCAATTCGTGTTCAGCATCCTTTAGCACCGATTCTGTTTTTCTGCTTAGTCGGTTTTCGTGATATTCTTTATGTGAATTTTGGAAAAACCAAACGGTTACAATTCCAATTATTATAAACGAAGTTATGATCAAAGAAATAACAGATAACTGAATTCTATTTTTTAATGATGGTTTTTGCGAAAGCGATAACTGTAGAGAAGGAGGAAATATTTTTATGAAGGTATTAATGAGTGCAAAGAATGCGATCACCAGAATCAACATACCAAAAATGTAGGAGAACAATGAAATAGCGGTAATGTACTGTTCTTTTTTCTTGCCAATCAAAACTTTGGAATCGTCTAAGCCAACATAAAGAACATCAGATCGGTCCTGATTGACCAATTCTTTGCTCTTTCCCTTTTCTGGCAAGTCTAACAAGGTAAATGTAGATCCGTAAACCTGATTGTTACCATCTACCCGAATGTCGTTTTTGTAAATAGCATACTCATACTTATTGATGTTCTTTAAATTCTTGTAAGGACGATCTACTAGTAGTTCCGTATAAACTTTTGATCCACCTCTTCGCTCACGGTCAAATTGAAACGTAAAGTAATTGGGATAAGCATCATTGTCTCCTGCCGTCATATTCATTGACATCAGGTAATATACCTTTTGAGATTTATTGTCGATATAAAGCCGCAGATGCTTATCTGAAGTTGGGGTAGAGTTGACGAATTTATGTTTAAAGTCTGAATAAGGTTGATGCTGATCTTTAATACTCGAAATTTTATCCTTGTTGTAGGCTTTTAGAGAATAACCATAGTTATAAAATAAATAATTATTATCAAAAAAGAAGTTTTCGAGGTAATGCTTAAACGTATCCTGACTAGCTTTGAAAGGATATGGCGGTATACTTTCTCTGAACGACTTATCTGCCAATAATTCCTTCCGCAACTTTAGTAGCGATTTTTCCGCAAAGGTATCACGCATCACCGATAGTTCTTTCGCATAATCACTTCTTACAATTCGATCTTCATAAGCATTGTACTTAAATAAAAGAATGGATGGAAACGCACTAAGTATAATCAACCAAATAACCAACCAGGTAAAGTTGATAGACTTGCTATCTATAAAAAGATCAAACAGCAAAGCAAAAACAGAAGCGATCAATAATAAGTAGACGACCGGCAACATGAAATCAACACTATGCAGTATTGGAAATGTAGTAAGTACGGCTAGTCCCAAAGCGAGCAAACGGTTATTGCGACTAAGACCCAAACTGACTACTGTCAACATCATCCGATGGCTAAACAAGAATAGTGCAATCAATAAAAGAATGATTCCCATGATTGCCAGAATACTGGAAGTGTCAAGATTGAAAATGTTATCAAAGTCGAAGTTGATGTCGGTATTAAAAATCAGCGATTTGAAAACCCAGGTCAGCATCAAAATGGCACCAAGGATGGAAAGGTAGTTGAGATAGGTTAATCCAAAACGCGTATTCTTTTTTAAATGATCATAACTTCCAATTGGAAATTCTTTATGAAAGAAAAACATCATCCAGAGTAGTAAGATAATGTTGATCAACAAATCACCCAGTGAATTACTTAAAGAAGTATTAAAGGACTGCGCAAATAACGGCAGAGAATCAAATCGGCTACTAAAATCCAAAATGATGGTGAGTACTCGTATTCCAAAAACAGAAACAATCAGAATGCCGGCACCCATTATTGGGTTGTTGTCTCCAATAATTTTTTTTGCAGAAGCATTAACAAAAAGAGCCAGCATGAAAAACGAAAAAAGATACATCCACATAAGCGATTTCTGCTGCTTTTGGTCAAACAACTTTTTACTGGAATGTATATAACACAATACGTCTCCATTCTTTGTGTTAATGACTTGCTTGCCGCTTTTCGTTAGATTGATGGAAGCCGGTATGTTAGAGTTGGCAGCAAAACGATTGGCCAGATAATCACTTTCAATATTGTAATTGTATTTGATTGGAATCAGTGCTGTCAAAGTATAGTTGATACCCGTTTCTTTATGCTTGTACTTTTGACTTTTTAAAGCGTAAAAACCATTCTTTAAGGTTACATAGTTGGTTTGCCGTGTTGGCTTTGCAGCTCTTCTATGCTTCTCTAAAGGAAAAGCATGCTGATTACTCCAAAACACCAATTCATCTTCAACATAAATGTGAAGCGAGTATTTTTTGCGGGAAAGTTCCCGGATATATGCTAGTTCTTGCTTCTTGCCCTCAAGATCCTGATGGTCTTTATCTGTGATGTGGCGTTCAACAAAATCTTTTTTGTCAAAAAAGCTATTGACCTCAGCTTCTTGCTCATGAAGTGATTTTTCTATAAGTTCTGCATACTTCTCCAGATTAGTTGCCTTATGAGAGTAATAGTCAAAACCAATAGCAGCAAAGAAACAGGTCAATGCAATTATGAGCGTATATTTTTGATGCTTCGTCATGAATCAGAGATGATGTCTAGTGATGGTCACTGAAAGCTGAATATTTAGAGTGGACTAAATTAACCCTTTTACCCCGCTTTGACTAAAAAATAAATAACTAACTTCCTTAAAAAGATAACATATTAGAACATAATTACCCACAAATTTTAGTCCAAATCAAGTACTTGAAGATAATAAATAGTTTGACTATATATAACGTCGATTCGGACTAGCTTGTTACCTTAGTGTAACTTTCTGTTTGACTATTTGGTTCCACTTAAAACCATGATTAAATTGCTCATTCGAAGGGATAGTTGATTACGGACCGTTAACCGATGATTTTTGACCGTTGACTTCCCTCTAGCGCATACGATAACAGGAAAGTCAAGGCTCAAAAGATAATCGTCAGCAGTCAATAAAAATAAACATCGCAAATACTCTATCGCGGTCCCGACGAAGGTCGGGAATGAGGAAAGTCCGGACAACGCAGCGCACCACACCATTTAACGAATGGGGTTCCGGCATCCGTCGGAATACAGCTAGTGTTGCAGAAAATAACCGCCCCGATTCGTCGGGGTAAGGGTGAAAATGTGCGGTAAGAGCGCACGGCTCAGCAGGGCAACCTGTTGGGGGAATAAACCTTGTGGGTTGAAATGCCACGTATACCCTGGTCCCGAATTATCGGGAAGAAGTTGCTCGCTTTATATTCACTACTCCGGTAGTGAAAGCCAGGGAGGGTAGGCAGATAGACCCCGATAGTAATGTCGGGGCTAGATAAATGATAGAGACGTTGATTTGACTTGTCAGGTCAATAGGACAGAATCCGGCTTATCATTTGCGGTGTTTTTTTATAAAGTCGGAAGTCCGAAGTCGGAAGACCGAAGTTTCCCGCTATCGTGATGGGACACAGATTGAACGGATAAGGACTGAATTTTTCTTTGCGATCGTAAAAAATATCGCGGTCGTGGGAAAATCTGTGTTCATCCGTTCAATCCGTTCAATCTGTGTCCCATCCACGAAAGAGGGAACTACAAACCACCTCCTGAGACCAAATTCACCAGAAATCACTAAATCAATTTATTGTGAGCAATCAAATACTGACTTTTCTTTTACTCTGTAGCTTTTCGTTCGCTTACGCCCAGCCAGGATGTACCGATCCACAAGCCACCAATTTTGATGCAACGGCTATGACCAATGATGGATCCTGCCTGTATCCGGCTACTTCTGCTTCCTTGCCATTAGTGGCTGACCTTCCTTCGGAAATGGAAGAAATTTCTGGATTGGCATATACCTCCAGCGGTTTATGGGCTCATAATGATGGCGGTAACGCTAATGAAATTTATGAAATTGATAGTCTCACAGGAGCCGTCTTACATACTGCCCTGGTTATTGGCGACAACGAAGATTGGGAAGATATGGCAGAAAGTGAAGATCACATTTTTTTAGGTGATTTTGGGAATAATCCGGGAAACCGAACGGATCTGAAAATTTACCGGCTCAATAAATCTGAATTGGGCAACAATATCATGAATACGGAACTGATTGAATTTAGCTACAGCGATCAAACAGACTTTTCAGAAAATATGAATAATAATGATTATGACTGTGAAGCTTTTTTCTATCACAATGATAGTTTGCATCTGTTTACCAAGAACTGGGTGAATAATCAAACTCGACACTACGTCATGTCAGCTGAGCCGGGAATACATGTGGCACAAGTGCGCGAAACCTTCAACACGGATGGTCTTATAACTGGAGCAGACATAAATGATGAAGGCACAATTGTCTTATTAGGATATACTGGAGTAGGTTTCAACTTTATCTGGATTCTTTTCGACTACACGAACTTCCATTATTTTAGTGGCAACAAACGAAGGATAGAATATGGAACTGCTTTGACAAATAGTCAAACAGAAGGAATTGCTTTCAAAAATAATAACGAAGGTTTTATTGGCTCCGAACAATTCGATGTGGGGCAGGTGGAATTACCTCCAAAATTACTGACTTTCTCTATAGCAGACTGGGTGGAGAATGACCTAGTTTCCTCCCTTGAAATAGGAAACAACATCGCTTTGCAGGTTTACCCCAATCCATTTGATCAATCCTTGCATATTACCCTTTTGGAAAACCAAAATGATCATATCGAATTCAGTTTGATTAATGCCTTGGGTAATAACTTGTGGAGTGGAAGCCGACAGGCAAGCGAGCAGTTTGAGCTAAATGGATTTGTCCATCTAGCTCCCGGTTTTTATACCTTGATTGCAAAGTCAGAGAATACAGTTTGGCAGAAACGGTTAGTTAAACAATAGTGAAAGAGACGGATTTGAATTTTATGGTTTGTAATGTACCTAATACGCTAAATAAGGGTATTAGGTGTTTTTATGAGCAGTGGAATTTTTTTCGATAAAACCTAGATTGGAATAAAAGGGAATAATAATTTTTTGAAAAAAAAGGAAAGACGGTTATTGTTATTTGTAAAACCAGCTAATAAATTCTGATTTTTGAAAACATACCAACATGAATCAAAAGAGAAGGCGACTACTTTTTTTTATTGTAATTAGCATTTCTTGTATTTATCGGTTAAATGCAAAAGTAAACAGAGTTGTTACCCCTAGCTTCTTTATTAATAAAACATTAATAAACTCTGACTCACTTAAAAACAATAAAAGAAACTTTCTTGATAAAATAAATGTTCGGATCTCTTTTCCTTTGTTTAATCATTTGTACTTAAAAGCCTTTGATGGAGATAATAATGCAAAGAATGGATTCTTAGGGCTTACTTATGGTGCCGAATATCGGTATAGAGATTCTAAATATATCAGCCTCTTATATGGTAGTGGAGCTACCGAAAAATTTTCAGATATTCTGGATGTATTTTTCATACCTGAAGAGCAAGAACTGTCCAGGGAGGTATTGTATACAGGTTACATATCCTTAAATAACAATGTTATTCATGAGAAATGGAACTATGGTTATGGAGTTAATTATTCGTATAATTCTTGGAATGAAAAGACTGCTCAAAACAGATTAATAAGAAGAGGAGAGAGCAGATCGTTAGGAATTACTACGAATGTTTATTACAATATTTGGAATCGTCTTTTTGTTGGTCTTGTTTATAGACCGACGTTTCTTGACGTACAATCAAGAAAAGCAAGTTTTAAATATGAACACTATGCATGTGTAGAGTTGTTCTATCGTTTCATTAAGTGGAAAAATTAATAAAGTATTCAGCTCTGTGTCATCAAGTAAAAAGAAAGCCCGAACGCAATTACGTTCGGGCTTTCTTTTTCTATTCACGATCGTAGAAAGCTTCCCACTTCCCACTCCTTGTCTGCTGTAGTCAGCCAGGCAGATCCATCTTCCATCCTTTTCCTACTCTTCATCCGGAGCAAAAGCACCAAAGTCAAACAACAAGGTAAAACGCAATGTATTATCAAGTGGATTTCTTTGGTTGGTCGTTGGAACTAAGTAAGAGAAGTTCAACCCAAAAATGTTGTATTTCAAACCAAGACCAACGGTGAAGAACTTACGATTTCCTTTCGTAGCGTGCTCAGAGTAATAACCAGCTCTTACAGCAAATTGCTGATCGTACCAGTATTCAACACCCATAGAAAACATCAACTCTCTCATTTCTTCAGAGAATCCGCCAGGAGCATCGCTGAAAGAACTCAATACACCCCTGAACATTGATTGTTCTTTGTAATCAGGAATACCATTTCCATCAGAATCACAGTCTTCCCCTTGACAAGGCGTTGGCACTAAAAGTTTGTGCACATCCGCAGCGAAGGTGATAGAGTTAAATTCGTCAATCTGTATATTATAAGCAGCTCCTAATCCAAGGTTCGCTGGGATGAAGTCCTTATTGATCGATTTAGTATATGAAATTTTAGTTCCAAGGTTAGAAACAGCCAGTCCTAATGAAAGATCAGATTCCTTTCCTTTCATTTTGATGGGTGTCTTATAGCTTAGTGAGAAATCTGCAGCCCCCGCAATACCAGGCGTAATTTCAATATTATTAACACTTTGACCGCCTGCAAGGTTGGAGTAAATAAATTTTGGCGTAACCGAAACGGAAAGTTTCGGTGACAATTTCCTCGCATAAGCAACAGCTACTTCAAACTCATTAGGGCGACCATTACCAAGAGAACCACCATTTTCGTCTGTAAATGCGATGTCTCCTAATGAAAAATAGCGAAGCGAAAGTCCGATAGTTGATATGTCATCGATTTGCTTGTAACCAGAAAGATAAGCCAAATACACATCTGGGATACCAAGTGCACGCAACCAAGGCGTGTAAGTCGCAGAAACACTGATGTCTTTTTCTGCAAAAGCTAGTTTAGAAGCATTGTAATGAATAGAATTCGCATCAGGCGAAATAGCAACTCCTACATCTCCCATTGCTCCTGAACGGGCATCAGGCACGATACGTAGAAAAGGTACTGCCGTGATAATTGAGTTGACACAAGGGGAGCCATTTGCCTGAACCCAAATGCCAGCTTGATCCTGAAAGCAATTTGACTGAGACATCGCTTGGAATGCAATCAGACTAAAAACTAGCAATAAAAGACTTGTTGTAAATTTTTTCATGACGTATTAGTTCTAATATTCTTTTTCAAAAAGTTTTGCAAATATACGCTTTCTGGAAGAAAGCGTTAAGGTTTTTTTGCTGTGTCCAATATTCGCATTTATATAATGGAAAATTGTACCAAATATTTCACGTTAAGAGCTCTTATTTGGGGTAATTTTAAGATTTATTTAAGGATAACCAGTTTTTCAAAATCACTTTCACCTTTTATAGAAGCAGAAGGGTCACTTAAGGAGCGTACTTTTACTTTATAAACGTAGACTCCTCGGCCTAATCTGTCGCCATAATCGTCTGTTCCATCCCACTTTATATCCGTTACTCTGTATCCATCAGCATTCACTTGTGTGTGTACCGTTTTGGCCAGTTTACCTGAAACAGTAAAAATCTGAACTTGTACGTCTAACATTTGCCCGGCAAGATTGTGCTCAAATTGGAAATTGGTACAAGTGGTGAATGGATTCGGGTAGTTTAGTACATGATCCAGCGCAGCACCCTCGTCCCCGGCAACAATAAACTCGGTAAACCCTTCAGAAGAATTGTTGGCAACATCCCAGGCTTTTACCCGAATAGTGTGCAATCCTTCTTCGATATCATACAAGGGGAAGCTGACGGCACCTTTTCTGTGATTATCGACCTCCGCTTCGTAAAAATCATTTAAAATATAGGTATTAGAGGTGTTTTGATCTAAAACACCGGTCAGGTCATGACCAATACTATTACCTGCAACATTAATACCATGGTCGTCAGTTAGCTTAACTAAAAGGGTCGGATCGCTATCTGTAAGACCACCGCTTACGAAATCTTCCGTATTCATATATACTTCTACCAAAGGTCCTTCGTCATCCTGAATACCATTTGGATCGGTTCCTCCAATAACGATCTGATCAAAGTAACCTCGTCCATCCACTTGAGAGCCATCTTCGGCATAATAGCTGATTTTGCCATAGCCATAGTTGTAATTGATGTCCTTAGGTACAACGAAGGTAAAGCTGAAAGCACCATTTGTAACGGTCGCTCTTCCTTTGAAAAGGATGTTTTTCTGTAATTCGAAAGGCCTTACCGGGCTTTTTTCATCCTGCCCAAGTGTATTGATCGTGATTTTTTTATCATAAACAGTAGGGTAGACTATTCCGTTGAATGAAGCATTTGGATTCCCATTTTGGTCCAAAACCATTCCTTCAATGGTGACCTCCTGAAGTGCTCGGATGGTATCCGTTTGCGTTCCAACCGCCACGCCATTAATTTTAGTGGTTACAATATCCAGCTCAGGAATAGAAAGCGTTAACGAAGGATCACCAAGCAAGGTAAATTTACGGGAGTTTTCGTAACTGGCATTGCTTGCGTTACTGGCATTGTTTTTAGAAATCCGAAGCATTTCACCAATTGGTTGAGAGTGGCCGTTGGTCACCTGAAATAAACTATCAAATACAGCACGGGTTAGTTTCTCATTAGAGCTGGTAAACACTGCGCGAGTAGTCGTAAACAAACCGATGGCACCTCCGTCGGGCTTGAGTATAATTTGTTCGCCTGCTGAAGTGAAACTGGCATCATCGTATCCTGCAAATGAGCAGGTAGCTGTTACAAACAACGGAAGTTTATCTATATTGGTCCAGCCCGAAATATCATTGTTAGTGAGCACTCTTTCCTGAGCCCAGCCTCTGCCGCCTCCGTGTCCCATATAATTAATGGCAAGCAGACCTTTGAACACTGACCGATTAAGGGCATCCTGAGCTTCAGGAAATCTGGCATCACCAGAAGTAGAAACTTGTTGGTAAGCATCAAAGTAAATTTTATCATAGTTGAACACCAGGTGGTTGTCACGTGTGTCATCAGCAATATTATCGGCATCTATTAAATGTCTGTTGTTATCCTCATCGTCTGCTACATAGGTCACTCTGTTTTTCCAGTCACCTAAAGTAGATGGCTGAGTGTCGTAGCGAATTATTTTATCGACCACACCGTTTGCTTCTTCCGGTGTTTTTGCAGGAATACGTCCGACTGCTAGATCCAAGTCGCCCGCCAGTGAACCACCGTCGTCATCAGTGAGTAAGGTGTAATAATCATCAGAAGGGAAGGCAAAAACAGGATGTAATGATTCTATCGTTTCGTATACAGGGATGAAGTTTTTACTATCACCGCCAATATTTCTGCAGTCAAAGCTTCCATCACCCATCAACAATATATGCTTAAACTGATCACTTCTGTCGAAAAGCATTTTTGCAAAATCACGAATAGCCGTTGGATCCACTTTTCCGGAAGAAAATTCATTGTATAGTTTATCAATGTCAACCAACTCAATACTTAAATTGCTATAAGAAGAGCGGTGTTCCGCTAAACGTTGGCTTGCTTCCAGAAAGTCATTGTGATAAATGATGACCATGTCCGTATTTTGAATGCCGTGGTAGTTTTGATTGGCAACTTCTCCAATAGCTTCTGGCGCAGAAAAGGCTGCATTCGGATCAAAAGCGATGAATGAATGCAAATTGTTATTATTCTGAATTCCGAAACTAAGGTTGGAGCCAGATAGTGAAGTTCCTGAAACTTGTTTGGCTTCAACTGCAGCAGTAATGTCCCAAACCAATGTAGAAGCATTGGCACCGCTTAACTGATAAGTTGTACTTGCAAAGTTTAGTGAATTGGCATCATAGAATACGGCCGGATTACTTTCAACAGTCAGATTTTTTCTAAGGTTAAGTTCAATATAATCGAGCCATCCTCTATTGGTGCCGTCTCCGACGGAAGGGTAAGAAATGGTTACATCAAAGTTTTCAGCGTTCGCGTTGAAAAGTAAGTTTTGAACCTTTATACTCGCGTATCGGGATTCAGGGTTATTTAAAAGGACAGGAGGAAAAATACCGCTGGTGGTTGTTTGTCCTCCGGCAGATACGGAGACTTTGGAATTACCATTGATGCTTCTTCCTGCAAATTCGACCCGCATTCTAATAGGCTGGTCGGTTTTTAAATCGGGAATATTGAAGTTGTATGTTTTTTCCCGTGTAGGGTTGAAAACATCACCATACCATTTTTGACCAGACCCCTGAGAGTTGGGAGACTCCGCGAGTAAGTTACGTTCATCTTCTTCAAAGCGGGTGTCATGATCGCACGAAGTGGTGCTGTATTCCGTGTTGGAAATAGACGAAATCACATGGCCTGGATCTCCAACTCGTTTTCCATCGTCACCATCTACCTTGATGAAGTAATAATTTTTTGTGTCGTAAATATTTGTGTTTTTGTTAAAACGTCTTTCTTCAGAATCGAATGACCAACTATCCGGACCTTCTGCATAGAATAAAATATAATCTCCGTTGTCAAAACTTCCATCTCCCTGACCGGTAACATAGATGGAGTTTTCCTGAAGATCATCATATCGTTCTTTAATAACTGGAGCAGGAAGTGGTCCGCCACCGTTCCCATAAATTTTTATTTTAGCAGGATTAACGCTTTCGATAGGGATACCCAACTCATTTTTTAGGAAATCGAAGCTTAGTTTATGAATGCCAGGCTCAGTTGTGGCAATTTTATAGGTGGTTCCATCGCTTAATATAGAGGTATAAGTGTTGTCACCACGAGTATTGGCAGAAGTTGCTGCTGCTGTAAACCTTACGCGAAGTTCAAAGGAGACCAAACGTTCGAAGCTGTTATTTCCAGTTTTACGGATGGGAATAAATTGAACGTTAGCAAAATAATCGCGTCTGTTTTGGCTTACTGAGGTTTCAAATATGAGATCAGTTGAAAGAACATTATCATCAACGGAAGCTGTTTTTTCAAATGGTTCGTATTCCGCACTAATTACCTCTACGCTCAATACCCCCATAGATGGGACCTGAAATCGTTCGCTGTGGTATGGTAGCGAAGGTGCGACACTTCCAAATTGAGCACCATCAAAATTCCAGATTTCCATTGGGTGAAAACCTGTTGGATTATGCACAATAGGAGTATCATCCCAAGTGAGTGTCTTTTGTAATGTGAAGTTTTGGGCAGAAACTTCCACTAAAAGCAGGGCGAATAAGGCAAATGGCAGAAATTTTTTCATATTTTGCATAATATTAACGAATTGGGGAATAGAACAATAGTTGAAAGAAAGTAACAATTTCGATAGAAAAGCTGCGTTTGTTAGAGTGTTATAGAAACGTTAATAGATAAGGTGTATTGCCTGAGAAAATAACAGCCTCCCGACATATTTTGCTATTTAACAAAGAAATACTGTCAAGTTCGCGTATGATTATGAAATGAGCTTGATCCTAACTTTCTTAAATGGTATTACCGGAGTCCTTTACAAATCAACCAATCTCCTAAAGATTAACAACTATAAACTTAATAAAGCTGAAATAGAAAAAGTTCTTTTTAATGATCAATTTTAGCTATTTCAGTCTTTTTGTCGCCACACAACTAAATTTAGAAGTTAGATTTTCGTTTTTTGAACACGATCGCAAATTTTTTTACCAAAGAAGTTGTTTTAAACCACTTCATAGAGGTGATGGATCACAAAAAAACTTTCACTTTATAACAAATTCAAAAGATTAGAGTCAATGATTAGACGTTTGCTGGTTATTTTAACGCTAGTTGGGTTAATTTCCTTCAATGCTCAGGCACAGGATCCCATTTTTAGCCAATACTATTCTGCTCCTTTGCAGATAAATCCCGCTTTTGCCGGACATGGCTATGCTCCTTTCTTCGCGCTTAATTATCGAAATCAATGGCCTTCCTTAAATGCCTATCAAACTTATTCTGCATCCTTTGATCAGTATTTAGATTATCTAAATAGTGGATTTGGTGTAGTTGTGTTGGCAGATGATGCTGGAGATGGTTTGATAAAGACGACCAAGGTTTCAGGGATTTACGCTTATCGTTTAAAAATAAATGATGAATTTTTTATAAAATTAGGAGCAGAGGCTAGTGTTGTTCAGGCAAGATTGGATTGGCAACGATTGGTTTTTCTAGACCAAATCGATGTTGAAAATGGTCCTATCGGTCCGGGAGGAACTCCATATCCTACTGCAGAAGAACAACCAGATAATTTGTCAAATGTCTATTTTGACGCTTCTGCCGGTGTTTTGCTATATGGAAAGTCATTCTATGGAGGTTTTGCGATAAAGCACCTCAATACGCCCAATGAAGCTTTCCTGAATATCAATAATAATCTTAATGGTGGCTTACCTTTGCGATATACACTTCATGCCGGAGCAGAGTTCAGCCTTTCTCAAAGCAATAAAAGAGAAGGAGCTCCGTTTATATCTCCAAATGTTTTGTTTGTCCGACAAGGTGACTTTGGACAGCTAAATATAGGAGCATATGCAGGGTTTGGAATGATTTACGGAGGAGTTTGGTACCGAAATGCCCTATCAAACTCAGATGCGGTGATTGCTCTGATCGGTGTGAGAAAGGGTATTTTTAAAATCGGATATAGTTATGATGCAACGATTTCAGGCTTAGCTAATGCACCTGGTGGATCTGGCGGATCGCATGAAATATCCATAAGTTTTAGATTTAAAGAACCGGGTGTTGACTTTAATGATTGCTTTCAAATGTTCAGATAATGTAATATGGGCATTGATTTTGTAACAAATTGTACAATATTTACGGTTCACCATAAGTATTTTCTTTTTTTCAGTATATTTGAGGTCTTAAATTCAAAAAAACAAGTTAGTCAATGAAAAAACTGCTGAAGCTAGTTCCAATCCTTTGTTTGTCTTTGTTCATGCTTAGTTCATGTGGCAAAAAAGAACGTTCTGCAACCACAGGTTGGAAATACAATGACCAAAAATGGGGTGGCTTTGAGAAGCTGGACTATGAAGGTCAGGCGACGGGACCTAATCTCGTACTTATCCAGGGTGGTACGTTCACCATGGGTTTTACTGAACAAGATGTAACTTACGACTGGCATTCTATTCCACGTCGTGTTACCGTTTCTTCCTTTTATATGGATGAAACTGAAGTTGCAAACATCGATTACAAAGAATATTTGTACTGGATTGATCGTGTTTTTGACGAATCATATCCGGAAGTTTACCTAAACGCACTGCCTGATACACTGGTATGGCGTGAGGAGCTTTCTTACAATGAACCTTTCGTTGAAACTTATTTCCGTCACCCTTCTTATGACAATTATCCGGTCGTTGGTGTCAACTGGCTACAGGCTAATGAGTACTGTAAGTGGAGAACGGATCGTGTAAACGAAATGATTCTTATTGAAAAAGGTATCCTGAATCCGAATTCAGAACAAAAGGATGAAGATAACTTTAACACGGAATCTTATCTGGTCGGCCAATACCAGGGGGATGTAAGAAAAAATAAAAAAGATTTACGTACAGGTGGTGAAAGATCCGTGCGTTTTGAAGATGGTATTTTATTGCCATCTTATCGTTTGCCAACTGAGGCTGAGTGGGAATATGCTGCTCTTGCACTAATTGGTAAGCAGACATCTGAAAAAGATGAGCGTATCTCTGATCGGCGTATCTATCCTTGGGATGGTAATACGGTTCGTTTCCAAAAGCGTACAAAAGATCAGGGTGAAATCCTGGCAAACTTTAAGAGAGGTCGTGGTGATTACATGGGTATGGCTGGTAAGTTGAATGATAATGCACACATCCCTTCTGATGTACGTGGTTATTTGCCAAACGATTTCGGTCTGTATCACATGGCTGGTAACGTTAATGAATGGTGTATGGATTTATACCGTCCTTTGACTAGCCAAACATTGAGAGATGTTGAAAACCATGACTTGAACCCTTATCGGGGTGGTAAGTTTGAAACTAAAATTCTTGACGAAAACGGCGCACCTGTTGAAAAAGACAGCTTGGGTCGTATCCGTTACCGTTATGTAGAAGATGATGAAGTTGCCACACGTGAAAACTATAAGCGTGGTCAGGTTTACAACTACCTTGATGGTGACAAAGAATCTTTTGTTCTTTACGATTATGGTAAAACTTCATTGATTTCTGACAAGTCAAGAGTCATCAAAGGTGGATCATGGGCTGACCGTGCTTACTGGATGTCTCCCGGAGCTCGTCGATTTAAAGAAGAAGATAAGTCAGATCGTACGATTGGATTCCGTTGTGCCATGACTCGTACTGGTGGACCAGTAGGAAACGATGACACAGGTGGTAACCAATTTAAATCGAAGCGTAAGAAGACAAAGAGAAGATATAAGTAGTCCCTGACTATTTGAAATATAGATGTTTAAATCTAAAAGGAAGTCTCCACATTTTAATTATAATGTGGAGGCTTTTTTGTGCGATGTCTGATCTGTCCGGAAAGCTTTGGATGGTAGAATGGCACTAACATTTTTTATTTATTATGACACAGATAGAACTTTTATATAAGCATTATAAGGATCACCCAAAGGCGGTAACGGATAGTAGAAAAATCGAAGAAGGAAGTATTTTTTTCGCCCTTAAAGGTCCTCGATTCAATGGCAATGACTATGCTGCACAAGCTATTCAGAAAGGAGCCTGTATGGCAGTCATTGATGAGCCCCCCCTTGAGATGGATGAGAAATATTTTTTAGTAGAAGATGTACTTCAAACTTTACAGATGTTGGCGCGTCATCACCGCCGTCAGTTTACCATCCCTGTAATAGCTATCACTGGGAGTAATGGTAAAACGACTACTAAAGAGTTGCTGAATGTTGTTTTAAGTAGTCATTATCCCACGCATTGCACAAAAGGCAATTTAAATAACCATATCGGTGTGCCCCTTACTTTATTGGAAATGGCTGATGATACTGAAGTTGCTATTATTGAAATGGGAGCTAACCATGTAGGTGAAATAAAATTTCTATGTGAGCTTGCCGAACCAACTCATGGATTGATTACAAATATAGGCAAGGCGCACCTGGAAGGGTTTGGGAGTTTGGAAGGTGTGAAACAAGGGAAATCAGAGTTGTACCGGTTCCTTGCAGCGCAGGGAGGGATGGTATTTGTAAATGGTGACGAAAGTTATTTAGAAGATTTAGCGCTGACTAACCCCTACAAAGTACTTTATCAGGAGAGCCAATATCCGACCCCCAACTGTCAGGTACTTGAAACAAAGTTAATTGCTTCCAGGCCCTACGTGGTTGCCGGGTTTAGAGATACAGAGGAATGGGTAGAAGTTCATACCAACCTAACAGGTGATTATAATTTTAATAACCTTATGACTGGAATTTCGCTGGGTCGTTATTTCAAGGTGCCGGCAGATAAGATTAAAACTTCAATAGAAGGATATATCCCTGTAAATAATCGATCTCAGCTCTTGAAGGTTGATTCCAACACTTTTTTGATGGATGCTTATAATGCAAATCCTGATAGTATGCAAAAGGCGCTTGAAAATTTTGCGAAAGCAAAAGAGAAAAAAAAAGTTGTTATTCTTGGTGATATGCTTGAATTGGGAACCTACAGTGCAGCAGAGCATCAAAAAATGCTGGAATTTGCTGATAAGTTGCCGATTGACCAGATACTAACGGTGGGGGCTGAGTTTGGTAAGGTTGGTTATGTAGCAGAAGCAGACCGTTTACAGCATTTTGAGAATGTAGAAGCACTGAAAGAGTGGTTTAGCAAGCAGCTGTTTAGCGACACCTACTTTCTACTCAAAGGATCGAGGGCCATTTGTCTGGAAAAACTTGTGGGTATTTAGTAAGTGCTCGTAAAAAATATCCAACAGCTAACATCCATCCCGAATGCACCAATTGAGCCACTGAATCGTTACAATGAAAATAAAAACCCGTTAACGTGTTCGTTACGAGTGAGATACGCCATGAGCGTTTTAATTTTTATTGGGCACTTACTAGACTTTATTGGGAATAATTTAGCAGGCCATCCAAATGATCTTTTTATTCAACGCTTCGTCACATGCTCACCTTGACAGCTATGGCTATCAGGTTCCGGGTGTTCCTCGATTCGAACAAAAATCTCTAGTTGGTTCCTGTACAAAAAAATGCCTAATAAATTCTACTGTACAAAAAATAATTGGCTCTTGGCCAAATTTAGTGGGTTTCCTTTGAACGCGGTTTTTGACAGGATTTATAGGATGAACAAGATTGCCATCTAACGAAGAAATCATGTCAATCGATTAGATTAAACGAGCAATCCTGTTAAACCAGACAAAAAATAACCGATTCAAAATGCAAAGCAACTTAATACACCGTGTACTGAGTACACCGTGTAATAAATTCATTTACATTTTTGAATGCTTCTTTTTTGCGATTACTTCGCCAATTTTTCTTCAAATAGCTAAGACTATTCTCAAAAAAATTGACTCGTACGCACAAAAAATAACCTATTCAAAATGCAAAGCAACTTAATACACCGTGTACTGAGTACACCGTGTAATAAATTCATTTACATTTTTGAATGCTTCTTTTTTGCGATTACTTCGCCAATT
>Ga0114957_1000151_pt1 | contig 100888 bp, 80 predicted proteins | sample BantaG_FD_87175 | JGI IMG/M metagenome (GOLD analysis project Ga0114957, IMG submission 87175) | Marine algal microbial communities from Bantry Bay, Ireland - BantryBay_4 metaG | ecosystem: Host-associated > Algae > Red algae > Unclassified | place: Bantry Bay, Ireland | collected 2014-11-21 | reverse complement strand
TAGCTATATCCCATTAGGATACCAAAAATGAGTATAAGGCCTATTATATTATTCTTATCCATTGTTATTCTTTGATACCATTTACCTCTGAAAGAGTAAACACTATAATCTTCGCAAAAGTACAATTTTGTTGACAGTTTGCTAATTATATAGATGATTGTAAGTGAATCATAGACTAAATATTTCAACAAATTTTCAGAAGAATGTTTAAGACCATAGGTATAGACGTAAAAAAGGGAGGCAATACGAAATTGCCTCCCTTTTACAAGTATTTTAATGATGCTTATTAGGCATCCATTATTTCTGAGAATGCTTTACGCTTCTTTGTTTTGGCTTCAATCTCACCTGTCAAATCCGACATAATCGGAGTTGCAATGAAGATAGAAGAATAGGTACCAACTAATACACCTACTAAAAGTGCAAAAGCAAATCCTTTGATGGAGCCTCCACCAAAAATGAAGAGTATCAATACCACAAATAAAGTAGTCAAAGAGGTAATTACCGTTCTTGAAATAGTACTATCTACAGCCAAGTTGATGACTTCTTTTTTAGGTTTACCAGTGTAAATACCCATATATTCTCTTACTCTATCAAATACAACTACGGTATCGTTAATAGAATATCCAATCACAGTCAAAATCGCAGCGATAAAGGCTTGATCTATTTCCATAGAGAATGGGAACCATCCATGACATAAAGAAAATATACCCAATACAATAATAGTATCGTGGAAGAGGGCAGCAACCGCTCCTAATGAATATTGCCACTTAGAGAATCGTAAGAAGATATACAAGAAGATAAATAACAATGCAAATATTGTTGCATTTCTAGCTGATCTCGCTATATCATCTGCAATAGTTGGTCCTACTTTACTAGAGGCTATGACGTGCGTTCCAGTGGTTTCAGGACTTCTGAAATTTTCTAAACTCAAACCAGAAATACCTGGAAGCGTAGATATTCCTTCGTAAAGTTTTTCCATTACCTGATCTGCAGCCTCTGGTGCATTATTGGTTACATTATATGATGTAACGACATTATATGTGTTTGTTCCATCTACTTCTTTTACAGTTGTATTAGATCCATACACTTCGTTTAATGAAGTTCTAAGGGCCTCAGCATCTACACTGATGGATTGATCAAAATCAATATTATATGAGTATCCACCTTTGAAATCTACACCTAATTCAAATCCTCTAAAGATGAAAGAAACCAAACTAAGTACGATAAGTGTACCTGATATCATGTAAGCAATCTTACGATTACCTATCCAATCTTTCTTAACATTCGCAAATGCATTCTTTGTTGCTCCTGTCCAGAATGAAAGATCTCTACCTTTTTTGCTCATGTATGCTTCTATCATCATACGGCCAACAAGTACCGCTGTGAAAACAGACATGGCAACACCGATAGCTAATACCACAGCAAATCCTTTGATAGGCCCGATACCGAAATATACCAAGATCAAGGCTACCACAAAGGTAGTCACGTTGGCATCGATAATAGCCGAGTAGGAGGCTTTGAAACCATCTTGAATGGCCAGCATTTTGTTTTTTCCTAATCTTAATTCCTCACGGATTCGTTCGTAAATAATCACGTTCGCATCAACTGCCATACCAATAGTAAGCAAGATACCCGCAATACCAGGAAGTGTAAGTACAGTACCAAAAGACCCTAGTGCTCCAACAATAAAAAATACGTTGAGTAATAAAGCCAAAATAGATACTAAACCTGCTCCGCCGTAATAGAATACCATGAAGAGCAAAAGAATGAAAAATCCAACTGCAAAAGCAATGAAACTAGATCTAATGTTCTCCTTACCAAGAGAAGGACCTACAAGAGATTCTTGAATTATATTTGTGCTCGCAGGTAATTTACCAATCTTTAGGATAGATGCTAAATCCTGTCCTTCAGTCATAGTAAAGGAACCAGAAATCTGTGATGATCCACCGCTAATTTGAGAGTTTACGTTTGGAGCAGAGGCTACCTCGTTATCTAGCACAACTGCTATAGGTCTTTGCCCATCTGAAACAGCTTCAGCAGTCATACCTGACCATATAGATGCACCCTGATTGTCCATGGACAAGCTCACAAGAACCTGACCTGTTTGAGGATCAGTATTTACACTAGCATTGGTGATTCTATCACCTTCAAGTGGAGCTTCTCTGCCATCAGTCCTAATTGCATATAGAGCAAATCTGTCAGAAGCTTCTTCATCAATACCAAACTTCTGAGCCTTACGACCCCAAAGGAATTTAATATTAGGGAAGCTTGAAGCGTTTTCCGCTAAAAGGTCAGAAATAAATTTCTTCTGATTCTTTTCAGCTGATCCAATGATAGCACCTCCGTCATTATACAAATCCAACCTTGACAATAATTCTCCAGTTGAATTTAGATTTGAAGAATAGGTCGTATCGATTGATGTTATTGACGTATTATCAATATTACCAAGATCATCAGTCGCATAAATAGTATCGATAGAAAGTATCTCTCTAGCATTTTGTGTATTACTACTTAAAGATTGATCTAATCTTTGTAAAGCACCTACTATACTAGTACCACTTCCTGGGAGAATATCTCTTCCTCTGTGTACATGCCAAAATTCAAGTGCAGCAGATGCTTGTAGAAATGACCTTGCTCTTTCAGGATTTGAAACACCAGGTAGTTCTACAGCGATGATATCTCTAGCTGCGTCAAGTGTAACATTCGGTTGAACGACACCCAATTTATCAATTCTTTGCTTGAGTCTCTTATACGTTAAATCAACAGTCTCATCGGCTAAAACTCTTAATTCTCGAAGTACTTCGCCATCCGAAGAGTTACGATTAATACCGATTTCTTTAAGCGTCTCGTTACTACTAAAAATAGCAGCAAGATTTTCACCTCCGCTATTAGCAGCCCATGAGTTAGCAAATAATGCGATGTAATTATCTTGTGCACTTCCCTGCAAAACGTCTGCTGCATCAAGCGCAGCGACAAAATTGCCTTTTCCAGATTTCGATCCAGCCATGTTTTCTAAGAAGTCCCGGAGATTGACTTGCATCAATACGCTCATTCCTCCTTCTAGATCTAGTCCATAAGCCAATTGGCGGCTCTTTAAGTCTTGATAGGTGTACCCCATAAAAACTTTTTCGGACGAGATAGAATCTAGATAGTTAGCAACAGCATCACTTTTTGCTTGCTTAACTTCGAGTTCTGATCCTGGCATTCCTGAAACTAACTGAGTGGCATACGAATCCGCTTCTTTCTCGATATTGTTAGTCGGGATGATCATTCCATACTGCCAAAGACAGATGGCGAAAATGATAACCAACAATGTTACGATTAAACCTTTCCCTTGCATTAGTTCTTTTAATTATATGATTAAGTTAATATTTCCTTTTTAGAAGTCTTTTGAAAAACCCCGCAAATATAAGGGTTTTACTTCATTTATGCTCTATTTGTTGCGCTTATAGTAGGCTCCCTAAGTTAGTGCCCCTTTAATCGTCAAGCTAACGCTACTTAAACAAAAATACCGCCACAAAGTGCTGATTCACTGCTTTCTACAAAGTACAATAAATCATATCGTTAATAGCTATATCTTTTTTTTTTGAGTAGGCTGACACATAAAGTTTTCAACATCTTATAAGTCGTATAGGAAATAGAACAAAATACCCTCTTTTATTTATGCGGAGGATGCAGCAAAATAGGGAATATAAAAGGACGTCAAAATATAAACACTTTTCATCTTTTACGCTTAATTTTTCTATATTTGAATGGGTTATTTAGACAAAATAGCCATTCATGGGTATGAATGCACGAGAAATTTAATCACTCTTAGCAAAAACACTCAGTACATAAAACTATTTAATTTCTAAATCTTACATCAAAACAATCATATCTATGGGTTTATTTTCATGGTTAAAAAAGACTGGAGCAAAGGCTTCGACCACAGCAGGAGAAGCTGTCAATAACGGAGTTGATAATACAAACGAGGCAGCAGAAGCTGCATATGAGAATCGACTAAACGGTCAAAAAAAAATAATGCTTACTGGCATTGTAGATAGCCTTAATCTAAATGTACAAGATTTTGATTTAGATTATAATAGTGGAGTTGTAAAAGTATATGGACAAGTAAGTTCAGATACGGATAAAAATATGATTCTGACTGCCTTAAAATCGGCGGATGGTATATCCTCTGTTGACAACCGTATTTCAGTAGTTGCGCCAGCTGTACAAACTTATGTAGTGAAGGCTGGTGATAGTCTATCAAAAATAGCTAAAGCTCATTATGGAGACCCTATGAAGTACAAAGAAATTTTTGCAGCAAACACTGACTTACTTGATGATCCCAATAAAATATTTCCTGGGCAAGAACTCAAGCTTCCAAATTTATAAACAATAAGAATCATTTAAATTTTCGATTTAAGGAATTCAATTTTTTGCTACTGTCTCTTATGACATAGCGCGATGCGCTTGAATGTATGTCTGTATAATCAAGCATTTGCATTAGCCGCCGACGGTGAATAAGGTTGGCCAAGTTCTTAATGCCTCTTTGCAAGCCAGTGTAAAAATCCGTAGGAAGTAATAAATACAAGTGATTCGCAAGCATAAATATTCTAAATAAAAAGCTCGACTAATGATTACCATAGTCGAGCTTTTAAGTATTGAATTGTATGAAAATCACAAGGTTAGATGACTTTTGGGATAAAGTTTGACTAACCTTTACGAATTATTTCATCTTGCTTAAATCAACAATAAATGCATTATTGTTGTACTTCTGAGGAGCTAACACTTTGTACTGCTCTACCTCAATTCTATCTGAGTAAGGTCCGATGATCAATTTGTAAACTGTCTTACCAGTATTGTCTAGTACTGAATTCAAAAGAAGATTATTGATATTTGAATTTTGAAGCTTAGACATTTCATTCATCGCATTATTGTAATCTATAAATGAACCTACCTGAAGACCATAACCCAAATTAGATGTCATAATTCTAGGTGCTGAAGTCGTGGTTACATTGGTAGTAACTACAGTCTCTGTAGGTTTTGTAACAACAGTAGTATACTCAGTACCTACTTCAACATTAGTCGCCTGTCCTTTACTTGCAAACTCATTTCTAGAATCTATTACAGTGCTTGTTGTCACAGGTTGCTGTACAGTTGTGACAATTTGAGTTTGAGCAGGTGCAGAAACTATAGTTTGAGCTGGAGCAGATGCAATGCTTGTGCCTGGTGCAGTGGCAGTAGGCGTAACCGCTAAACCTTGCTCTCTAGCAACATAAATAGTTATGTTTCTTTGATCATTCTCTTTGTATCCAAGCTCGTTAGCTGCAGCTCTAGAAAGAGTCAAAATGTAACCATGCTTAAATGGACCTCGATCTACTACTCGCACGTTGACGGCTCTATCTTCGCCAGCAACTTGTACTTTGAGGATGGTTCCAAACTCATAAGATTTGTGTGCTGCAACAAATTCATCTTTGTTGTAGGTGGATTGGCTAGCTGTCCAGCTGCCTTGAAATTCATCAGAAAAGACATCTGCTTTTCCAGTTTCTTGTGCCCATATGCCTAAGGCAAATAGGTTAAGTACTAAAATACTAAGTATTCTTCTGCTAAGTGTCATAATATGTTGTTTAGAGGCTGAACTCGAAACAGCCAATTTTAAAAGAAACCCAAATATATTAAATATTTCTTATATGTATAAATACTTACTACTGAAAGTGGGTAAATTTAATTGGCTTAGCTAAGTTGTGGGTCTATGTAAGTTAACTGTTAAAAGATGGAAAGGCAATCTTGGTAAGTAGGTAATACGCTTATTTTGATACTCCAGCACCAAATAAATAAATTTTGCTCCAGTAGTTCTTCTCGCATAGGAAATAGAAATAAAAACTACATGGCTCAACGACTATATTTGATGTCACATCTATCAGTTTGGGTTTAGTTACAGTATATTTATTAATTGATTGATATGCAGATAGTTAGACCATATAGGAAATATTGCATTAATATTTTGCATCCCACGATATTTCTGTGCTGTTTATACGTGCTTAGCTTGTTATGCTGATCATAGGTTCATTTTTTAATTACCTATTTGAGATAATACTAGTAATATGGAGTCAAAGTATAATTTGGATTATTCAAGTCACAATAGTTAAATATTTAATGATTATTTAAGAGTATTATGCTGGATACTGTATAAGTAATCTATCAAGCTAATAATATTGAATAATCAAGGTAGGAATACTGAGTATGTTTTCAAGAGAGGAGCTGTAAAATATCTATTTACAGTTATCTTTCTATCAAGTGTTATGTGTACGCTTCATGCGTCTGGTTCCTCCAGACTGAACTTTACACAGATAACAGTTAAGAATGGCTTGCCCTCAAATCAAATAGAATGTGTCATTCAAGATGATAACGGGTTTATGTGGATAGGAACGGCTAGAGGATTGGTCAAGTATGATGGTGATCATGTAATAGAATACAAGCATGATCCTAAAGATCCTTATAGTCTTAGCAGTGATATTGTTAGAGCGCTATACAAAGATTATGATGGCAGAGTATGGGTCGGTACCAAAGGTGGTGGGCTTTGTTATTTTGATAAAGAAAAAAGTCAATTTATTAGTTTTGAATATGATAAAAACGACAATTCTTCATTAAGTAATAATGAAATCCTAAGTATTTTTAGAGATTCTAAAAGGAGATTATGGATAGGAACCGAGTATGGTTTGAATCTCATGGATGAAGAAAAAAACACTTTTAAAAGATTCCTAGTTGAAGAATCTGCATCTAATCTAAAAGGGTATAAAACTATTCTTAAAGTCCATGAAGATAAGGATGGTAAACTATGGCTGGCCACTTGGGGTGGAGGATTAATTTTAATGGAAGAAGATCGTGATCATCTTAATGAATTTAGATTTTATCCAGCTTATAATTCTCCAGATAATATATATTCCATTGGAAGTAATAAATGTTGGGATATTGATGAAGACAAAGACGGGAACATGTGGTTGGGTCTTTTCGATTCAGGCATCAGTTTAGTGAAACCAGGTATACCGTATGTATATGGAAATGCACAAGAATATGTGAAGAGATTAGAGTTTTTGAATATAAGAAAGGCTATCGGTAATAAAACAGGATTATGTGATAGTCATGTTTTTGATATGGCGTGGTCATCAGAAAACGAGATGTACATTGCTACTACAGGTGGCTTGAGTGTATTTGACTATACATGTTTGAACCCTAGTTCTTCCTTTGATGAGTTGAATGAACAAATCTTGAATTTGGATATTCAAGATTATTATAGTAAGAATAACGATAAGTCATCTTTGACTGGAAATGTGGTTAGATCTATCTATAAAGCAAAGGATAACAATCTTTGGCTATCGACTCTGGGAGGTGTATCCTTGATAAAAAGAGAGAAAAATAGATTTGCTACCTACTGCAATGGAGAATCAGGTGTTTCATCTAAGTTTAATTTTCAAAATGTTCAATATAGCAAGCAAGGATTTTTTTGGCTGATGACTGACCATGGAATATATACATATCATAGTTTAGAAGATAAGTTAGAATATTTGGTCACAGAATCTGATGAAATCAATACGCTTTTATCTTCAGCATTAGAATTCTTTGAGGATTCGGAAGGCAATTTTTGGGTTAATACAATTGGAGGTATTTTATTAAGGAAACGTGGTAGTGAGGAATTTTTATCTTACACGGAAGGTAGTATCCATAAAAAGTTTTTTGAGGATTTAAAAGTGATGAACTTTTTTGAAGACTCCAAAAAGAATATATGGATCTGTGGAGAAATGGCTTTGGCTTCCATCAATCTAGAAAAAGAGGAGATAATTGTACATGCTAGCAGCACATATGATCCTCATAATTTACACCTTGAAACAGTTACGAACGGTGTAGAAGATGAAGAAGGAACTATATGGTTTAGTATCTTAGGCCGTGGCTTATTAAAGCACCAAAAACTGAATGGTAAAGACAACTTTGAAATGGTAAAAGTTGAAAATAGAGCGAATTGTGCCCGCATCGCAATGCAGTCTCTGTATGATATAGATTATAAGGATGGAAAGCTTTGGATTGCTTCAGAAATTGGGATAGGATGTTATAATATAAACATGGATTCTTTCAACTGTCACGAAGTTCTCAATCCATCATTAAAGGATAGAATATTTTATATTACAGTGGATAACAATGGTTATGTTTGGGCTGCTAATGATGGTAATATTTATAGATATAATTCAGACCATGATATCTTATCTACATTTGATTACCAAGATGGATTACCAGATGCAAATTTTCAGTTTTCTAGTTTTCACAAGACTGAGAATGGACGTATTACATTGGGCACAATTAACGGGTTTACAAGTTTTTTTACAGAATCTATACCAGTTAATTTAGATTTATCAAGGGTTTCGCTAACTAAACTTAGTGTGCTTAATAAGACTGTTTTTTCTGGGAAGAAAGATGATATTTCTGGAAATGTTATCCTAGATGATGATATTAGTGAAGCTGAAGAAATTAATCTAAGCTACAAGCATAACCTATTTACTTTGGCTTTTGCCATTATCGATTATGGTTTTAGTGATAAATATGAGTTCGCCTATAAACTGGAAGGCTTTAATGACGAATGGACTTATATAAAGAATAATAATTCAGTCACCTATACAGGCTTGCCTAAAGGACAATACACATTTAAAGTAAAAGCTAAAAATCATGATGGATATTGGAGCAGTAGAGCTACAAGTATTAAAATAAACATTGCTGGGGCTTGGTATCAGCACTGGTATATTTATCTTTTAGGTTTTTTAGGGGTGACCCTACTAGGGTATAGCTTGCACGCTCATAAAACTCGCGTCATTCAGAAGGAGAGAGCACAATTAGCTATACAAGTAGAAGATAGGACGGCTGCTTTGAAGTCCGTGACACAAAAAGAAAAAGAAGCTCGAATCATTGCTGAAAAGCTAAAAGATAAAGCAGAATTTGAAAAGAAAAATGCAGAGCGAGCGAATCTAGCTAAAAGTAATTTCCTCGCCAATATGAGTCACGAAATTCGTACTCCAATGAACGGTATTCTAGGGATGTTGCAATTGTTATCTAATACCGAGTTGAACGATGAACAAATTGACTACGTTCGAACATCTACAGAAAGTGCATCGGGTTTGATACGTATAATTAATGATATACTCGATTTCTCAAAAGTTGAATCTGACAAAATAGAATTTGAAAAGGAAAGAGTTGATATAGTTGCTATCATTGAAAATCTGCTAGACATATTTGCTCAAACTTGCAACGAGAAGAATGTCGAATTATCTTATATCATATACCCGACGGTTCCACGGTATATTATTGGTGACGAAGTTAGAATAAGACAGATACTGACCAATCTAGTTAGTAACGCTATAAAGTTTACTAGTCGAGGCGAGGTTTCTGTTATTGTATCTAATAAACCAAATGCTCATAACGCTGAGCAAATGAAATTATCTAATTTGGAGTTCACTGTAGAGGATACAGGTATAGGTATTCCAAGTGAAAAAATAGATCAACTTTTTAAAGCATTCTCTCAAGTGGATGCGTCAACTACAAGAAAGTTTGGGGGTACAGGACTTGGATTAGCAATATCAAAAAAATTGGCAAATCTAATGGATGGTGATGTGATTCTCACTAGTAAATATAGGGCTGGTACAAAGGTTGTATTTTCACTTACTTGCCCAATAGCTGATCAAATAAAAAGTACAAAAAACCGCTCCTTTGCAAATAAGAAAATTGTTATTGTGGATGCACACAAAAATAATAGCGAAATGTTAAGCTATTTACTTGGGGCTTACCAAATAGAAGATATTGCATGCTACGAAAATTTTGATAAGGATCTTGCACAAAATCTAATTGATGAACCCGTGGATCTTTTGGTTTTAGATAGTGGCTTTTATAAGCCTAGCGTAGAACTGTTATTGACAGAGATAAAACAGCAGTCTCAAGCTAAAATCATACTTGCTACCCCTAGATCTTTCCCTAGTTTAGATACAGATTCGATTGACGGGACTTTGGCAAAACCGTTTAAAGAATCGAGCGTTTTGCAAACTCTGAAATTGCTCTACACATGTCATGAGATGAGACTGAATGGAAAACACTGCCAAAGTAAGCAGGTATCATTAAAATCTAAACATGCTATCAGCTTAGACTTTGCAGAGCAATTTCCATTACGAATTTTGGTAGCTGAAGATCATAAAATCAATCAAATGCTAATCAAGAAAGTATTGTCCAAGCTAGGCTATGATCCTGTGATAGTTGATAATGGGCAGATGGCAATTGAATCTACATCTACAAATCAATATGATCTTGTATTTATGGATATTCAAATGCCTATTTTAGATGGAATGCAAGCTACTAAGGTAATCGTAGATGCTTGGTCAGATCATCACGAACCCATAATAGTAGCAATGACTGCGAATGCAATGAAGGGGGATAGAGAGAAGTACATGTCATGTGGTATGCACGACTACATTAGTAAGCCTTTTCTCATCGAAGATCTTCAAGAAATTCTTAAAAAATATAGTCTAATAAAAAGGCCAAATTCAGAATCGACTCGGATATCTGCTAATTAGAAGAATAACTAATTATTAAACTTCGTAATCTTATGTGGTTTAATATTTTCTGTGTAATTTAAATGATAGACAGGATTTAAACTGTTTCGAATTTTAAATGTTCTTCTTCTTATGCGTAATAAAATAAATCTTCTCTTCGTATTATTAACTGTACCATTTTCATTCGTTTGTGCTCAATTAAGCCCATTCATTCATATCGATCAATTCGGATATTCAAGCTCAGCTGAGAAAGTAGCCGTTTTGAGTAACCCTCAAACAGGATATAATTCAAACCTTACGTATTCACCAGGATCTAGTATTCAAGTGATAGACGCCTTCACTCAAGCAGTTGTATTTCAAGCCAGCCCAACAATGTGGGGCGCTGGTGCACAAGATACTCTGTCTGGAGACCAAGGATGGTGGTTTGATTTTACAAGTGTTCAAACCGATGGCACATACTATATTTTTGACCCAGCAAATAATGAAAAGTCTGGTATGTTTAGCATTAATACAAATCCTTATCAGGATGTATTAAAAGCATCCTTCAAAATGTTTTACTATAATCGCTCCAATATGTCTAAGGAGCTGCCTTTCGCTGAATCTAGTTGGGCGGACGGAACCAATTTTCTTAATCCGCTCCAAGACGCTAATTGTAGATTTTATTTAGAGCCAAATAATCTCAATAAAGAAAAGGATCTTTCCGGAGGTTGGTTTGATGCAGGAGACTATAACAAATATGTGAATTATCTACCAAACACTATTTGTCCGCTACTCAGCGCCTATGAAGAGAATACTGCATTATTCACGGACGACTGGAATATCCCTGAAAGCGGGAATGGGATTCCCGATATCCTGGATGAAATTAAGTATGAATTAGATTGGGTATTTAAGATGACAAATGTTGACGGTAGTGTCCATATTAAACAGGGGAGTACTTCATTTGGCGCAAATAACTCTCATCCACCAAGTGCTAATGTTGACCCTAGATACTATGGTAATACATGCACCTCTTCTTCTTTGAGTGTGGCCGCTATTTTTTCGCACTCCGCCAAAGTTTTTGCTGCTGAGGGAGAAACTGCTTATGCACAAACATTAGAAGATAGAGCAATACTTTGTTTTAATTATGCTAAAGCTTATATAGATTCTAATACACTAGAGACAGACTGTGATGATGTCACTATTAAAGCATCTGATTCAGATAAGTCAATAGACGAACAAATGGAATGGGCAATACGTGCTTCTGTGTATTTGTTCGAGTTGACTGGTGATGTTTTGTATAGGGACTTTTTTGACCAATACTATGACACAACTGAACCTATAGTATCTTTCTATTTTAGTCCATATTTAGTCGACTTGCATACCGCCTTATTTTTGTACACCACTTTACCAAACGCGGACGCCACGGTCAGAGCTGATATCCTAAGTAAAGCACAAACTTTTTTGTCTGATAATATAGCATATAGCAATCCATCATTTTTCAAATTTACGGATAATGAATTATACCGCACTAATGTACCTTCGTCAATGTATCATTGGGGAAGTAATTCACCTATTGCTAATGTTTCAAACCTCTGTATGCTATTTAAGCAATATAATATTGATGCAAATAGTAATGCAATTTTACAGAGAAAAGCGAATGAGACAGTACACTATTTTCACGGTTTGAATCCAAATGGTTTAGTCTATCTAACGAATATGTATGCTTACGGTGGTGATCGATGCGTAGATGAAATGTACCATACCTGGTTCGCTGATGGATCTGTTTATGATAATGCTAAGACTTCTCAATTTGGCCCAGCTCCAGGCTATTTAGTTGGTGGAGCAAATGTTAGTTATCAACCTGATCCAAGCACTAACATCGTATTAAGCCCGCCTATGAATCAACCTGAGCAAAAAAGTTACGCGGACTTTAACGATGATTTTCCGATCAACTCTTGGTCCATATCTGAGCCTGCTATTTATTATCAGGCTGCTTATATAAGAATGATGAGCCAGCAAGTGAATACGAATGCTGTAACGAATACGAAAGATGTTCTGGCCACGACAAGCTGTATGACGCTATATCCAAATCCAACTCCAGGATTTTTTGAAATAAAAGGAATACTGGCTCTTTATAGAATTCAAATTATCGATAATCTTGGAAATGTATTTATAGATTATCAAGAAAAAGGGAGTCAACTTATCATCGATATCAATGCACTGCCTTCAGGTCTTTTTTATGTCCACATTGAGAACTTAAATAATAGTGAAGTTTGCATAGAGCAGATTATCAAGGAATGATATGAAAATGTGGGGCGTCCATACCCAATGTTACGTTTCGCAAAAGCTTCACTATACATTGGGTATGGTCGGGCTATTCGTGACTCCACATTCGTTGCGGTCCCAGCTTACCCGGCGTATCTAGACGAGGACTGACACTATCGCGTCATCACTACTATCCCTTAGCCAAAAAAAATGAGCGTAATATTTAAATTACACTCATTTTAAAATATGCTAATGGGCACCTCTATTAACTGCCTCTTGGACCGAAAATAGAATAAAAGTAAATCAGACAAGGCGTACAGCCTTAGCTCTGCGACTGACAAACAACGCAGTATGATCTACTTTGATTCGCATAAGAAAATTTACAATTTTCTGATCGGCCAAGAATGTAGTTTATAGAGGTGGCCTAAAGACTTTTAAAACTTATAACCTACAGACGCAACAAGTCTATTTCTATTTTGGCTGAAAGCTATCTCTTGTCCACCTATAGACAGTGATTCTCCCAGTTTGCTTTGATTCGCTTCATAGCGAATATCAAACGTCAGTTTCTTAATATCGAATCCTCCACCTATCTGAAATCCAACCGTCAATTCATCTGAAAAAGAATTGGTCTTGACCTGTTCCTCTAGGCTGGAGATGCTTTCCAAATGATAATGGGCTACTGGACCTCCTAATATTCGGATTGGTCCAAGTTTAAATCCACCGAGAAGAGGTGCATCAATAGTCCGATATTTTTGATTGACTATTGTCTGACCAAGATCCCCTTGTTCAAATTTGTAATCTATATTGTCAGAGTTAAATATCAATTCAGGTTGTATAAGAATAGGGCCGAGCTTAGCTCTCAAGAAAATGCCTGCATGAAAACCATACTGTGCCTCTTGTACCGCTAGCGTGAAATCTTTGACGCTACTTTCGAAAACCTCATTATGAACTTCAAACGTGTTGATACCAGCTTTAACGCCAAAGTTAACTTGTGCGAATATTAATGTGCTGGTCATTACTAATGCTGTGATTATAATTATCTTTTTCATAAGCTTGGGTTTTAGGTTGTCTTTATTGACTAATTAACGTAATAAAGATAGATGGTATTATTAGAAGACTCAGGTATAGGGAGCTGATTAACTTCACTTTAAAACCTTGAGGACTATTTTTAAGGCTTTATTAAGATTATCACTACTTTTGTATACTATATACCTAATCTACAAAGTATGCCCATTCACACAGCTGAATACTCAGCATCTTATCCAAATGTCAATAAATGCCCCTCGGTAGTCATACCAGAGTATGCCTTTATCGGACGAAGTAATGTAGGTAAGTCCTCATTGATCAATATGCTTTGTGATCGGAAAAAGTTAGCCCTGACTTCTGGTAAGCCTGGTAAGACTCAAATGATTAACTATTTTATCATTAATAAGTCTTGGTACTTGGTTGATTTGCCTGGCTATGGATACGCAAAAATATCTAAAGTCAAAAGAAAAGAGTTTAGAAAAATGATAGAGGGCTATCTGCAAAGAAGGTCTAATCTTCAATGCACTTTCCTTCTTGTAGATAGCAATATAAAGCCTCAAGAAATTGATATAGAATTTATCAATTGGTTAGGAGAGTGTCGTATCCCTTTTGTGATAGTATATACCAAAGCCGATAAATCAAAAGAAAAAGAACTAAGTGAAAACATAGATGCATTTGAAGCTAAGCTTTTAGAAACCTGGTATGAACTTCCTCCAATATTTAAAACCTCCGCTATAAAGAAAGAAGGTCGAGATGAATTACTTGCTTATATTGAAGACATCAACGAAAAATTTGCTTCATGGAACAAGAAATAGGAAGCAAAACTCAAGCATTTAGAACTAGGGCAGATTACCACGTTTATCCTCCAGTATTGGAAGACGTGCGGGATTGGCCTATTTATAAAGTCAGTGAGCTTAGAGATTCTTTTATATTGAAATTGAATGAAGATGTATTTTCAAGGTTAACACAAGAGCATGAAGGTAAGCTATATGATCTCATAGCAAAAACGATCTTCAATGAGCGTATCCGGATCAAAGAAGAACCCTGGAAGGTAGATCCGCAAAATGAAATGCAAACTTGGAATAGCCTGCATAAACGCCTTATCGAGGCGCATGATAATGGGAATAGAGAAGAACAACTTGCTTCTTATCATAAAATCCTTCATGAAATTATTGATAGATATTCAGAAGAAATAGTAGGCACCTTCAGACTGAAAACTTTTAAATTTGCTAGGAAGTTTCTAACCTTCTTCTTCAATAAACTATTAAACACTGGGGCAGCAATCAGGAACTTCAGAAGGAGTATGTACAAAAAGGGGATGTCGATTCATGAGAGATTGATCTGCCAAGGAAGCGTAGACAAGGTGAGATCGCTGATGACTAAAGGTACCGTAGTGATGGTGCCCACTCACTTTAGCAATTTGGACTCTATTCTGATTGGTTATGCTGTTGATTCTGTAGTTGGGCTCCCTGCTTTCACTTATGGTGCAGGCTTGAATCTATACAATGCGGGCTACGCAGCATACTTTATGAACAGACTTGGACCATACAGAGTAGATCGTAGAAAAAAGAATAGTATCTACTTACAGACTTTAAAAGGTATGAGTAAGTTATCGATAGAGTGGGGCGTGAATAATCTTTTTTTTCCAGGTGGGACTCGTTCTCGATCTGGTGCCTTAGAAAGCAATCTTAAAATGGGCTTATTGGGAACTACCATCGAAGCGCAAAGGTCTCTATTTGAAAAAAATAGGGATACTAAGATTTTCATAGTGCCAGTGATTCTTGGGTACCATTTTGTCTTAGAAGCACAGTTCCTTATTGAACAGCATTTGAGAAGTCAAGGAAAGGAATTTTATTTAAGAAAGAATGATCAGTCTTACTCATTCAGGAAAGTAGCACGATTTGTTTGGCGACTGGCCACACGTAAATCAGATATTACTTTATCATTCGGAAAACCAATGGATGTCCTGGGTAACTTTGTAGACGATGACGGACAAAGTCTTGATCGACATGGGAATGAGCTAGACATCAAAGACTATTTTAGGGCAGATGGAAAAATTGAAGAAAATCTGCAACGCGAAAGAGAATACACTAAAATTCTAGCAAATAGGGTAGTGGAACGCTATCACAAAGACAACATAGTACTGAGTAGTCATATCGTAGCTTTTGCAGGTTTCCAACTTTTGCAAATGGAGTATCCAAACTTGGATTTATATGCATTGATGAGGATTTCACCAGAGGATTTTAGCTTCAGTACGGATCGAATGCATGACATACTAGAACAGCTAAAAACACGACTTTTTGAATTGGAGAAGGAGGGTAAGGTAAAATTGTCTCCTCAGATCAGTTGGTCAAATGATAAATTGCTAAGAGATGGCATAGATAAAATGGGTTCATTTCACGCTATGCAGCCATTGATGATTGATAAAGACTATCAACTCATCGTCAGCCAAAACTTTAAAATATTGTATTTCTACCGTAATAGATTACTTGGCTATGGATTAGAAAATCTCAAGTTTAGTTAGTCCACTTTGATAAGGTAAGAAACCAAAATTAGCACTACAACTATTCTTTGGGTTTGCTAGATTTAAATAAAATTTCTGATCCAGTACCTACCCCGATTATCGTTCTCATAGCATCTTCCGCTTTAGCATCAACAAAATCTAGTTGATCTTTGCGCAGGTGAAAGATATACCCATTAGTTGGATTTGGTGCGGTGGGTACAAAGATAGTATAGAGTCCGTTTTGATGTTCGTGCGTTACGAACCCAGTCATTTTAGTCCCCATCACATCAGCAATTACTACCTGAGAAAAGCTCTTACCTCGTGCACTAAATAATTGTTGTACCGTTTCTTTGATTGTAGTATAGAATGGGAGCCTAGCTAAAATACTTTGCTCGAAATACAAATACAATTGCCTTCCAGACCTAGTTCTCACAAATAAACCAACAAAAAAGCAAAAGGCAATCACAATCAAGAAAGCAATACCATTCAACAAATAAACATTGTCAAACCCTTCAATATGGATGAGCTCCACTATGGGACGGATTAGTTTCGATACTTGAGTCAGTAGAAACTTTATCAATACATAAAACAAAGCGATAGGTAGGATGATTAAAAGTCCACCTATCAATGTTGTGATTAAAAATTGCTTTAGTTTCGAAAGCATGAATTTTTGATTTATTTTATTAATGTTGCCAGTCTTCCATATACCGAACAAAGATCTTCGCCGTATTAAAAGCGTCACTGATAGCGCGATGTGGCGTCCCTTCAAACTCAAATTCTTCTCTATTGACTGCCCACATCAGACCTATTTGTTTTTTTAGATTATTGATCTTCTGATATTGCTTTTTCATGTCAATATGTGGATTGATCCAATCTGTATCCAAGCCGTGCAAGTCACCATTTTCAAACAGTGCTTTTTTGTCAAACTTCCCCCAAGAACACAACAGGTAATCTTCCTCCATGTTGATCCAGCGTTTGAAGTCGTACTCTACCTCATCATACTCATCCGCTTTATCGATTTGAGTTTGGGTGATGTGCGTCAACTCTTTACAGTACATAGATAGCGTTGGTGCTAACTTTGGTCTGACAAATCTTGAAAACTCGCGTTCCACTTCTCCATAAGGATTGATCAACAATGCTCCTATTTCTATAATCTCTTGTATATCTGTAGGTGCGTGTCCATTCCAGCAGGTAGCCTCTAAATCATATACTATGTAATTCACAGCTTCTATTTTGAGCAATTGTAAAAGGTACAACGCACAAATATACAATTAGATGTATAAGTTGTATCGAATATTAAACTAGTTGTGTGATGCCATCGGCGTGGGCTTTAGCCCTAAGCCCTGCAAACGGATGTGCGCTAGGGGCAAAGAATAGGAGTGGGTCCGTGGCATGACACAGAGCTTGGTGCCAGGTACGAACGGATAGTCTGGTCATGCCCATACTGCAGGCCTCGCCAAAGTAAGGGTCATGATGACCCCTCACAAAAGAAAAACGTTGCTAGGTTATTAGCTAGAAGGTACTAGCAGAACAAACCACCTCTACTAGTAGCATTTTTAAACTATTGATTACATTTGGGGATGAAATCAATCCTAGCATTGATGCAACTGGAATTCAAAATGGAGATGCGGAGAAAGTATGCCATGGGAGGTGCATTTTTATATGTCTTATCTACCGTGTTTATCATCTATGCCTCGCTACAAAGCTTTAAGGAGCTACCTTGGACCGCTCTCTTTTGGATCGTAGCTTTATTTATTGCTGTGAATGCGATAGCCAAAAGTTTTGCGGTAGAGCAAGATGGGACACGATTGTTCCTTTATCAGATGGCGAGCGGTGTGCAGTTTATCATTGCCAAAATGCTCTATAATGTGATCTTGGTATTCGTGCTCTTTGGCTTATCTCTTTTGGCCTTTATGCTATTCCTAAGTATTCCGATTTTGAATTTTAAGCTATTTATTCTTACCATCATTTTGGGTAGTCTTGGGCTAGGGATAGTGCTAACTTTTATATCTGCTATTGCGAATAAGACCGATAGTAGTGCGGTATTTACAGCGATCCTTGGATTTCCTGTCTTGCTGCCTATACTTTTGAGTTTGATAAAGCTGACCGCGGCCTCATTTTCTATGGAAGAGCTGCCCGTTGGTAATGATATTGTAATATTATTAGCCATCGATGGAATCTTGGCAGGCTTGATCCTAATATTATTCCCTTTGATATGGAAAGACTAATTATAAACATTAAGTTTGGACACAAATACGATTTTCATTGATGAAAAATAACTGGTGGAAATATCTAGCTGCAATTTTACTAGTCTACGCCATAGTGGCTGGATTGCTGCGACCACTCAATCCAGGTATCTTAAATGTTGCCCCATTCGCCATAGAATCAGGCACCACACAAGTCTTTAAAGTAGGTACTTACAACACCCATTTTGATGCAGCTACCGAGATAAAAGCTTATGTGAAAATCAATGATACTTTTGGTATCCAAAACACTAAGCTGGAAGTATTAGAATCTAATCTATTGAAGGTAACTTTCGATGTTCCAGAGAAACTACCGCAAGTCCTAAAGAGACATAGTTATTCGTTGATTATAGACTCTCCGGACCAGGGTGCTTTTATACGTCCCAACGCCATTTCTATAACACAAAAAGAAATAGATATTGAGGGTGCTATTGCTGCGTGGCCGCAGAATGAATATGGTAGTTTTACTCAATTGAATAAGGTGAATTTTCCGTTTCGATCTATCTTATATGAATCTATAAGAAACCTATTTTACCATGTGCCGATGTGGTTTGGTATGACCTTTTTATTGATGGGTAGTTTAGTCTTTGCCGTCCGATATCTCTTGGATAATAAGGCCTCCTATGACATTTACTCTAAGTCACTAATCAAGATTGCTGTGTTATATGGAGTACTCGGATGTGTGACTGGAAGTATTTGGGCGAGAGGGACTTGGGGCACATGGTGGACTTTTGAAGAAGTAAAGTTGACCGTCAGTGCGGTATCTTTATTACTATATTTTGCTTACTTTCTCCTGCGCTCTGCCATAGACGATGAGACGAATCGGGCTAGAATTAGCGCCATCTATAATATAGTCGGATTTGTAGCTACCATTTTTCTACTATTCGTGCTGCCTAGAATGGTGGAATCCAGTTTACATCCTGGTAATGGTGGTAATCCTGGTTTTGGCGGGGAAGATCTAGATCATACTTTGAGGACGGTATTCTATCCAGCGGTTATCGGTTGGACGCTATTGGGTTTTTGGTTAGCGCAGCTCGCCTACAGAGCAGAACTTTTAGAGCATTATTTTTTAGAAAAATATGATTAATAATTAAAGTAAGTTGTACATTCGCTACTGGGTATTTCTATTTACCTCTGAATTGAGATAAAATCAAATATAATACCGATAGACGAGGCTAGACTGAGGGAATTTAGCCTTCGCTAAATGACTAATGAATAACGAAGTATATCGGTGGTATTAAATTTAAAAAAAATTCTAAAAGAATTTTGTTTTTATCCAATGAATAAGGTTGATAGAAATACTTTATCATTAATAAACACCAATTTTGCGGAATAGTATGAAATTCAATATTGTTTCAACATTTCTCATATTTCTTGCCTTCAGCAGCCGTCTGGTCGCTCAAGATCTCATCGAAGTAAGTATACATTCTTCTGGTAAAATATACTTAGTGGTGGCTACCTTAGTCGCGATCTTTATTGGCATTGTTGTTTATTTATTCTCTATCGATAAACATCTTTCAAAAATTGAAAAACAAATAAAAGATAATGGGTAATTTTTTAGATAGTGTAAATCAAAACTTTGATAAGGCAGCTCAGCACACCGGCCTTAACAAGGGCTTGCTAGAGCAAATTAAGGTATGCAATTCTGTATATCAAATGAGTTTTCCTGTTATGGTAGGGAAGGAGTATAAAGTGATAGAAGCATACCGCGCTCAACATTCTCATCATAGACTTCCTACAAAAGGAGGTATTCGTTTTAGCCAAAAGGTGAATCAAGATGAGGTAGTTGCCCTAGCGACTTTGATGACTTACAAGTGTGCGATCGTTGATGTTCCTTTTGGTGGAGCCAAAGGTGGAGTCACGATAAGTAGCAGAGACTACTCTGAAAAAGAGCTAGAAAATATTACTCGAAGATATACCATGGAGCTTATCCGTAAAAACTTTATTGGTCCTGGTATAGATGTGCCTGCGCCTGATTACGGAACAGGTTCTAGAGAGATGGCTTGGATTTTAGATACCTATCTTACGATGAAGGGTGGGGATATAGATGCAGCTGCATGTGTGACGGGAAAGCCAGTACACCAATATGGTATCCAAGGTAGAACAGAGGCGACAGGAAGAGGGGTATTTTATGGCATTAGAGAGGCTATGACATACAAAGAAGATATGGAGGAGATAGGCCTCACAGAAGGGATCGCTGGTAAGACGATGGCTGTGCAAGGTCTAGGAAATGTAGGTTACTATGCCGCTACCATTTCTCAAAGAGAAGGAGGTGTAAAAGTAATCAGTGTTGCAGAATACGAAGGAGCGATATACAATAAAGATGGCATAGACATCGAAAAATTAATGAAGTTCCGCAAGAAGACGGGATCTATAATTGGCTTCCCGGGATCTACTAAGTTGAAGTCAAGAAAAGATGTACTTACCGTGGATTGTGATATTCTTGTGCCTGCCGCTTTGGAAAATCAAATCACGATGGAAAACGTAAAAAAAGTTAAGGCTAAGATTATTGCTGAGGCTGCCAACGGTCCTGTGACAGCAGACGCTAGTGAGTACTTATTGAAGAAGGGAAAAATGATCATTCCAGATATGTACATCAATGCTGGCGGTGTGACCGTTTCTTATTTCGAGTGGTTGAAGAACCTTTCGCATATGCGTTTTGGTAGAATGGAAAAGAGATTTGACCAAAGTAAGTATGGAAACATGGTGAATCTGGTCGAGCGTCTGACAGGCAAAACTATTGGTGTCAAAGAAAGAAGTTTATTGACTTCAGGAGCTGATGAGATTGATTTGGTAAGATCTGGTTTAGAAGAAACTATGATCACTGCCTATAATGAAATCAGAGCAATTAAGAAACGTAAAAAGAAGATTACGGATCTCAGAACCGCAGCATTTATCAGTGCAATAAATAAGATTAGTTCTGATTACTTGTCTTTAGGTATCTGGCCATAAGTCCGATGCTAAATCATATGATAAAAAAAAGGCTTCTCCATTCAGGAGGAGCCTTTTCTATTTCAATCGCGTTGAAGTATTCCATACCGACTACTTCAAGTATGTATAAATATTCTTACTTTAGTAAAAATCAAATCAAAATGAAGAAGCCATTATTTACGGTATGCCTATTTTTACTTGGCCTAATTACAATCTTGGGACAAGATAGGCTCACTGGCGAAATGTTTGCCACACGGTCAGAGGTGATTGCGCAGCATGGTATGGTAGCAAGTTCTCAGCCTTTATGCACGCAGGTCGGACTGGATATTTTAAAGAAGGGTGGCTCTGCAGTGGATGCTGCGATAGCGACCAATGCTTGCTTGGGTCTGATGGAGCCTACAGGTAATGGTATTGGCGGTGATCTTTTTGCCATAGTTTGGGATGCTCAGACACAAAAATTGCATGGGCTAAACGCATCTGGGCGTTCTCCAATGTCATTAAATTTGGACTATTTCAAAGAGCAGACTATGGATAAGATTCCATCTCATGGTCCCCTTCCTGTGTCTGTCCCTGGGGCGGTAGATGGCTGGTTTGAGTTGCACGAAAAATTTGGCGTATTGACTATGGATCAGATCCTCCAACCTACGATAAATTATGCGAATGATGGATTTCCACTTTCGGAATTGATCGCTTATTATTGGGCTCGGAGTGTACCGCTTTTGTCCAAGTATGAGGGCTTCAAAGAGACCTATACTATTAATGGTAAAGCCCCACAAAAAGGAGATGTTTTCAAGAATCCATATCTCGCTAAGACCTTGCAAAAGATTGCTGCAGGAGGGCGCGATGCATTTTACAAAGGAGATATTGCCAAGACCATTGCTGCTTACATGAAGAAGCAAGGCGGCTTCCTTACCTACGATGATTTGGCGAAGCACACCTCAGAATGGATCGATCCAGTATCTACGAATTACCGTGGGTACGATGTATGGGAGTTGCCGCCCAATGGTCAAGGTATTGCCGCGCTCCAGATCCTAAATGTCATGGAAAACTTTGACGTTCGAGCAATGGGATTTGGCTCTACGGACTATATGCATCACTTTACTGAAGCTAAGAAGTTGGTATTTGAGGACAGAGCAAAATATTATGCCGACATGGCTTTTGCAGAGGTTCCGGTTCAGAAACTGATCAGTAAATCTTACGGGAAGCAGCATGCCGCAAAGATAGATTCTAATCGCGCACAACGGAGAATTGCAGAGCCAAAACTGAAAGATGGCGACACGATATATCTCACCGTATCTGATAAAGACGGTAACATGGTATCCTTGATTCAGAGTAATTATCGGGGTATGGGTTCAGGTATGACACCGACGGATCTGGGTTTTATATTGCAAGACCGAGGAGAGCTATTTTCTCTAAAGGATGGCCATCGCAATGTATACGAGCCAGGCAAGCGTCCATTTCATACCATTATCCCAGCCTTCATCACCAAGGATGGTAAACCCTATATCAGTTTCGGTTTGATGGGTGGTGGTATGCAACCGCAAGGGCATGCTCAAATTGTGATTAACTTAGTCGACTTTGATATGAATCTGCAAGAGGCTGGTGATGCACCGCGGATGTTGCATACAGGTTCGAGCCAACCTACGGGTGAGCAAATGAATGATGGTGGGACTTTATATTTGGAGTCTGGTTTCACGACCGAAGTACTTAGAAACTTATCTAAAAAAGGTCATCAAGTTGATTTTCGGGTCGGAGGATTTGGTGGGTATCAGGCCATCATGTGGGATCAACAGCGCAAAGTATATTTCGGTGCCAGTGAATCTCGTAAGGATGGACAGGCTGCGGGTTATTAGCATAAATTAGATACATATATCACTATTTTGGGGCTATCCCGATCCCGAAGAAAAATCGGGCCGGGTCGCGTCATCCACTATATCGACACCGATGAAAAATCGGTATCGATGCCGCTTCTACCGCTTATCCTCTACCGCTTCCGGCTATTCGCCTCGCCCATTTATTTTCGAATAAAATAGCATTTTGTTTATATTACATCATAAAAAACAACAAATTATATGCAGTCTCTAGATGATTTAATTGAACAGTTTCGATCTATTTTAATAGCAGAAAAACACCTCAAAACCTTAAACAAAGATCTTGAGCAACAGAAAGATGTCCTTCAACCTCTCATTGCAGAACTAGATGCCATCGCAGATGTGTTAGACAAAGAACCAGTGTCAAATTTGAGGCGACTTTTTACGATTACACTGATCAATGAAGAGCAGCAGCACGAGATAGAAAAACAGGAATACCTACTTACTGCATTGAAATACAAACAATGCAAAGAGGCCATCGAGCTTATTGAATATGAGAAGAATATTCTAACAGAAAAAGTTAAAAAGAAAATAGAAGTAGAGAGTCAACTAAATATGGCCATAGATACTCAAAATATGGAAATCACCAATAAATATCCGAAAGTCCAAAGACGTTTGTTTGAGATCAATGAAGCCTTGAAGGATATTATTAATTATAAAAGAGAAATCTATGAGGCTCGGTTGGTAAGTATCAAAGTTCAAGAAAGTCTAAATACAATGTTAGAGGCCATTATAAAAGCCCAGCAATATGAACATTGGGGGGAATTTTACAAGGATATTAGAAAAGATAGATACTACAAAATTAAATGCATAGATAACGCACATATTGAATCTAGCAGAACGGTTCAGCTAATGAAAAAACTCAAACATGAACTTGAGGATATCATTGAGTTTGAACCCATGACAAAAATGTATGCCTTCAAAGAATTGATGCACTTCCAAGACTACTTTAGCGAAAGCCTGATTACAGACTGGATTGTAAAAAACAACATCAACGTATCTGAACATAAAGTAAGTAATACTTTGAAATACATCGAAAGAATTATGATTTCACTCGATAAATATAGAGCCAAGGCGGAATTAAAGTATCAGCAGTTGAATGACAGTAAGGTGTATGAAATAAGAAATGCAGCACCATCCAAGTAATCCCTTTTATTGAATAAATTTAATCAGTATGATCATGAAAAAGATCACATTATTTAGTTTGATACTACTCCATATGTTCTCTTGTAAAATTATGGAGTCTACTTCAAAAGTTAAAACAGAATTGTTCAGTTACAATGTGGAGCATCGTATAAATGAATTGGATATTCAGTTAAAAAGCCCAACACCAATTACTGGAGCCAATATAGTTAGGGCAGTGAGAACTGGCAATCTCATTTTTCTTTCTGGTAAGGGGCCAACAAAAGCAGATGGTAAAAATATTACAGGTAAGGTAGGTATTGATTTATCTACGGAGCAAGGCTATGATGCAGCTAGACTAGTTGCTATCAATCAGCTGGCCATACTGAAAGATGAAATCGGAGATCTTAACAAGGTAGTTCAAGTTGTGAAAGTGTTTGGAATGGTCAACGCAAGCAGTGATTATACAAAACACTCACAAGTGATCAATGGTTTCTCTGACTTGATCGTTGAAGTATTTGGTGATCGAGGGCGTCATGCGAGAGCAGCCGTTGGCATGAGTTCATTACCTGGGAATATTGCAGTGGAGGTAGATATGATTGTGGAGGTGGTGGAGTAATTTCGTTTTGTTATACCTCCATTAACATTCATTAGCTGCTCATTAGCAATTATTGGGCTTTATCAAGAAGTGATCGAAAATTTAAAGTTGATTTGATCGTTGTAATTTAAGAATCATAAATGAGTCAACTCTTAAAACTGACGAAATTACACAAACTATGAGAGATCGAATAATAGACGTCTTTGAGGATACGAAATTTATTACTGGCTTAGGCTTACTATTGAGCAGTTTCATACTATTCTGCTTATCGTTTAAATTTTTAGATGCAGAGCTAAATCTACCAGTATTTCTTATAAACTTTATTGTTACGATTATTTATACGATCATAATAATGCAACGTAATAAAGTCAATCATGGGAAAAGATTGAGATTCAAAACGCAGCGTTACAATATTATTCTTTTACTCTTATGGACGGTTAGTGCGTATAGCTTAAATAGGGATATTCCAGTATTTGCAGAGTCGGTAAATTGGTTAAATTGGTATATATTGATCTATTCAGCCGCTTTTCTTATTGTCTCATTACTGAAGGAAAAAAAGAATCTAGTACTTGACAAGAGTCTAGTTTTTATTTTATCCACGGCATCTATATTCCATTTTTACCAAACCTTGATGACCCTAAAACTGTATCCCCTTATGGTAGCTAGTTTTTGGTTTTTTGGAGTCTCTTTCCATTCGCTTGTTCCGTTAGTAAGTCTAATCTTATGTCTTAAAATTCTTAAGCAATATTATGATGTTTCTAGCCAATTCTGGAATGTTATTATAGGAAGCTATATCTTAATTTTTGCCTTACTTTTTTCCTTTATTTGGCATTGGAATACCATCATAGATTTATCTGAGAAAGATTTTGTAAGTATTGAAACACCCTATAAAGGTAAGGATATCCCTGCATGGTGCGAATTGGGTCAAAAGATGAATGATAATTGGATTTCAAAGCGAATATTAGGAGGTTCTGATGTTTTTGTAACTTCAAAATCTATTTTTGACTGGAATTTCTTTAGAAGTAATCAGAAGCACGATCCACTTGTACTTGCTGCTAATTTAATTTCAGGTGATCTAAATTTCACGTTTCGTGAAAAGAAAAAATTAACTAAGACTATCTTCAATAAAAGACATGAATCTGAATGGAAACTTTGGAGAGATGCTGATTTGATTACAAAATCTATTGATACAAAAGTCAAACTTATCCCAAAAGAAAGAATTGCTTACACAGAAAAAGTGTTTGAAGTAAAGAATGTTTCAAGTTGGGAGCGTAGTCAGCAAGAAGCACTATACACTTTTTACGTACCTCAAGGTTCAGTTGTGAGTTCCGCATCCTTATGGATTAATGGTATTGAGGAAAAATCTTATTTAACCACAAAGACCAAGGCCGATTCCGCATATAAAACGATAGTTGGCAGAGACAGAAGGGATCCACTGCTTGTACACTGGCAAGAAGGCAACAGAGTGACAGCTAGAATATTTCCTGTTACACCTAAAGAAATGCGAAAATTTAAGATAGGAGTTACTTCTCCTTTAGTATATGAAGAAGGAGAGTTGAAGTACAAGAATATCGATTTTAAAGGTCCTGATATGATAGCCGCAAAGGAGACTATAGAATTGATCATCAACGATGAGGATGATTCCACTAATTTAGACTCTCCCTTGTTATTTGATTTTATTAAAGATAAGCATCACTATGATGGGATTTATCTATCAAATTGGAGTTTGAGTATAGATGCCCCAAAATTGGAACCTGCCACATTCAATTTTGATAATCGCTCGTATTCAGTCTTAGAAGCAAACCAAGAGCAGAAGAATGTGAATGAGTATCGAAAAATATATCTTGATCTAAATAGTTCTTGGAATAAAAGAGAAGCGAAATCAATATTACAAAAGTATAGCTATAAACAGATTTATGTTTTTGATGGTTACCATATGGTCAAATTAACCGCCTCCAACTTTAAGAAATATTGGAAGCAACTGAGGAAATTGAATTTTTCAACTTTCCCAATTTACAAAGTTGCTGATCCCACCAATTCACTTTTGATAACCAAGAACGACCACATAACCCCCGTAATTGATGATTTCAAAAAAAGTCCATTTGGCAATCATTTAGATGCATTTATGGAACACTCAGCTGGAAAGTTGACGGTTGTAGATATCGGCGATGAGCCTAGTCAACTGATTGGCTCACTTGTGGAATTGAAGTCTCTGGTATTGGCTCGTACTTCTTTTGCTAACATTATCGATAATGGAGTAATCACTATACCAGTAGAATCTGAAAATTCAATTGCAATTGCTCCTTCAGATACCAGGATTGTAGAAATGCAAACTACAGGACCAGTGAGTACAGCTTCTGATCATCTAATGCGATTATTTGCTTATAATAAATTGCTACAAAATGTCGGTAAAGAGTTTTCTAAGAGAAAATCTATAGAAGAGGAACATATTGATTTGGCCGAAAAAGCCCATATTTTATCTCCTATCTCAAGTATGATTGTATTAGAAAGTCAAGCCGATTACGATAGATTTGATATCAAAAGGAATAAGAATAGTCTGGGAAATGCCACCTTGAATTCTAACGGTGCTGTTCCTGAACCAGCAGAGTGGTTATTGATAATTTTAGTTTTAATAACTTTGCTGCTTTTTCAATTTAAGTCTAAACTATAGGTGAATAATGTGATCAAGACTGGCTGGTCGCTGCGAAAGATAAGTATCCTTGTGGCTATACTAATCTACGTATGCCTCTTTTACTATTTTGCGAAAGAGAATATATACCTCGGATTTTCTGTAGTCCTTGGCTTAATCTCATTTCCCTATTTGATCAACAATAAACAGGAAGAAGGTAATTATCTTTATTTGGTAATTGCTGCACTTTTTTCTGTGGCCACATTTACTACAAATAGCTTCGCCATTTTCTATCTTTCTTTTGTTTTCAGCCTATGTTATCTGATCAATATTTTTATTGGTAAGTTTAATTTATTACCTTTTTTCTTACTTGTTTTGATATCTCCATTGATCTCCCATATTTCTGCAATATTAAGTTTTCCCATTAGATTGAGACTGAGTGACTGGGTTAGTCAGTTATTGAGTAAACTAGGTATGGATATCTCCAACGAAGGAAATTTACTGATACTAAATGGAGCAAAGTTCTTAGTAGACCAAGAGTGTGTAGGACTTAATATGTTGCTTACAGGACTTGTACTAAGTTTGATTGTTTTATCTTACCACGAAAAGAAAAGTCAGATACATTTCAATTTTATTGAGATATCGTTTTTTTTGTTGTTCGGATTTGTGTTAAATATCCTATCAAATCTTTCTCGAATCTTGATCTTGGTTATCTACCGTATTGGTCCAGATCATTTCATGCATGATATTGTTGGAATTCTATGTTTGTTATTTTTTCTCCTTGCACCCATCATATTCGCAGTTAGGATTTACTCTCGGTATAAAAAGGCTGGAATAGATGTTTCTTCTTTAGAGTATGTATATACACACAAACCTAAATTGGTTTTATTAGCCATGCCGATTTTTTTACTCGTTATATCGAATCATAGTAGAAATACTATACCGATACAACATGTTGCTTCATTGGATTTAACCTATTTTCAGAAATTTAAGACGGAATATTTACCCGATGATATAAAGAAGTTCACTAAAGGTGATCTCCTTATCTATGTGAAGCCCCCCGTATCGCCTATACGTGGAACTCATGATCCTAGATTTTGTTGGAGAGGATCTGGATATCAATTACAGCAAATTCAAATGACGGATATAAATAGCCGTTTTATTTATTCAGGAATATTAGAGAAAGGAGAGGATAGGATCTATACGGCCTGGTGGTATCAAGATGGCAGGAGGAGTACACCAAGCGAATGGACTTGGCGTACTGAAAGTCTATTCAATTCTAAATCTTATACTTTACTTAATTTTAATTCTGATTCTAAGGAGATATTGATGGAGGAGATCGAGCAATATTTCATTAGTTTAAATGACGACGTGGTGGAGTGAAAATCCGCTTTGGATGGTTAATTGCCACTGAACATTCTTATAATTTTGATGTTATTAGCCCATGAAGAATTATCTAATAATCGGAGCCTCATCGGGCATAGGGAAAGCTTTAGCACAATCTTTGATTGAAAGTGGAAATAAAGTTTTTGCGACTTATAATCAAAATGCAATAGAAAGCTCAGAAAATATGCGTGTTCATCAAATAGATGTAACTACGGATTTTACTTTAGATTTTCTTCCTGAGACTTTGGATGGCTTGGTGTATTGTCCTGGCAGTATTAATCTCAAACCATTTCATCGATTAAAGCCTGAAGCTTACTTAGAGGACTATAATCTGCAAGTAGTAGGAGCAATCAAAGCGATCAAGCAATGCCTTCCCAATTTAAAGAAGAGTGAGCAAGCTTCAGTACTTATGTTTAGTACCGTGGCAGTACAGAAGGGATTTGGTTTCCATGCTCAAGTAGCAGCCTCCAAGGGAGCTATAGAAGGCCTTACAAGAACACTTGCTGCCGAGTTTGCTCCAACGATCAGAGTCAACGCAATCGCTCCGTCTTTAACCGATACTCCGCTAGCGGAGAAGATTCTGAATACCGAGCAAAAAAGAACTGCTAACGCTGAGCGTCATCCGCTGAATCGAGTTGGACAACCAAAAGATATAGCTGCTATGGCTAAGTTTTTACTGGGAGAAGAGTCATCTTGGATCACTGGTCAGATACTTCACGTTGACGGAGGAATGTCTTCAGTGAGATAAGTCGAGTAATTTGATCAAAGACTCAACAAAGCATAAAATCAACATCGTATGGCTCAAAAGAGATATCCGGACACAAGATCACATGCCTCTTCATCTCGCAGAGTCAGCCAGCATTCCTTATCTAGTAGTTTATTTATTTGAGCCAAGTTTAATAGCTTATCCAGATACTTCTACAAGGCATCTCAGATTCATCTATCAAAGCCTACAAGATTTTGCCAAAAAGATGTCGTCTCACAATAGAACCCTTCACGTTTTTCATGCTGAAGCAGTTGATGTTTTTTCTTATTTGATTGATCACTTTAATGTACAACATCTATATTCCTACCGAGAAAGTGGAACAAAAGTCACTTGGCAGAGAGACAAACTTGTACAAAAGTTATGTCTAGCCAATAATATCACTTGGTGTGAACAGCAAAGAGATGGAATACAACGTGGCATAAAAAATAGAAAACACTGGGATAAGCACTGGTACGCAGAGATGAATAAGCCCTTATTGAAGAATTCTTATTCAAAACAAAATGAGCTTAACTTTGAAAATCCTTTTCCTATTCCAGAGGGACTTGCAAATAGATGGTCGGTTTCAAAACCAAATTTTCAACCAGGGGGAGAAGATTATGCTTGGCGCTATTTGAGATCTTTTGGTGAAGAAAGAGGGAAGTCTTACCATTGGCAAATATCAAAGCCATCGGAAAGTCGGAAGTCATGTAGTAGAATTTCACCTTACCTTGCCTGGGGTAATCTAAGTCTAAAACAAGCTCTACATTATATCAACGATCATCCTAATTATACCACCAACAAACGTGCTTTTTCCGGTATGATGACTCGCTTGAAATGGAGAGACCACTTCATTCAAAAGTTTGAAGTAGAGTGCGCCTACGAAACCGACTGTGTCAATAGGGGCTACGAATCCCTCAAACGTAGTGTGAGTCCAGAGCATTTAAAAGCGTGGGAGACAGGTCATACGGGATACCCATTGGTAGATTCTTGTATGCGTTGTTTAATTGCCACAGGTTGGATTAACTTTCGTATGCGAGCAATGGTTGTTTCCTTTTATACCCATCATTTAGATTTAGATTGGCGAGAAGGTGTGTATCACATGGCAAGGCTATTTTTGGACTATGAGCCAGGTATCCATTATCCCCAAATACAAATGCAAGCAGGTACAACTGGCACAAATACTATTAGAATATATAATCCGATTAAGAATTCATTGGAACATGATCCGCATGGGAAGTTTATTAAAAAATGGGTGCCAGAACTGACCAATGTACCCACAGAATTTATCCACGAACCATGGAAGCTAAGTCCAATGGAGGAGATCACTTACGGCTTCAAACCAGGCCAAGATTATCCAAGACCCATAGTTGAACCAAAGGTAGCTGCCAAGTTAGCGAGAGACAAAATCTGGGGCCACCGAAAAGAACTAAAAGTAAAACGGGAACAACAAAGAATATTAAAAACACACGTTCGTCCAAATCGAAAAAATATAAGTATCAAATCTATAAATAAGGAATAGTGTAGGAACTAATCAATAAGTAAAGAAAAGCTTGCTGGATTGCTTTCTGCTAAGGCACACCGTTTCTTCATCGTGAATAAACCACCTATACCAAATTTATTCCGTCAAATCAAAAACACAGCATTATCTAATTCATATGAAAAAAATCACCATAATATTTCCCCACCAATTATATATTAAACATCCCGCTCTAAAAAAGACAAACGTTGTTTATATAGTAGAAGAATACCTATTCTTCCAAGAATTTAAATTTCATAAAGGAAAATTGGCTTACCATCGAGCGGGTATGAAATCCTATACAGATACACTATCAAAGAAACACGAAGTAAATTATATAGGTACAACCGAAAAAGAGTCAGACATCAGAAAGCTAATCCCAACTTTAGCAAAGCAGGGAGTAGAAGAAATACACTACATGAATCCAACTGATTTCTGGCTAGAAAAAAGAATAAAAGAAGGCTGTAAAAAATCAAAGATCGAAACTGTAGAGCATGAGAATAAAATGTTTATCAACAGTAAAGAAGATTTAAAAACTTTTTTCAAAGAGGGTAAGAGGTCTTTTTTCCAAACTTCATTCTACAAGCAACAAAGAGTCAAGCGTCAGATTTTACTAGAAGGAGATGATGAGCCTGTAGGGGGCAAGTGGAGCTTCGATGGAGACAACAGAAAGAAATTTCCAAGGTCTGCTACAGTTCCTCAACATTTTATTCCTAAATCAGATAAATATTGGAAAGAAGCTGTAGAATATGTCAACAAGAATTTTTCTAAGAATCCAGGTGCTTTGAGTGAGGAAGCTTTATATCCATACACGCACGCAGAAGCAAAGAAAAGTTTAAAGCATTTCTTTGAATATCGATTTCACCTATTTGGTGACTATGAGGATGCTATAGTAAAAGAAGTATCCTATTTGCATCACAGTGTCTTAACACCGATGCTAAATGTTGGCCTACTAGAACCAATGGAGGTAGTCAAGGCAGCTATAGCGTTTGCTACAGAAAACGATGTACCATTGAATTCGCTAGAAGGATTTGTAAGACAGATTATGGGTTGGCGAGAGTTCATCAGAGGAATGTATGAAGCCAAGGGTGTATATTCCAGAACCAAAAACTATTGGGGATTTGATCGCAAAATTCCGGATTCATTTTATAATGGAACAACTGGGATTCCGCCAGTTGATGATACGATAAAAAAAGTACTGCAAACAGGATATTGTCATCATATCGAACGACTGATGATTTTAGGCAATTTTATGCTGCTTTGTGAATTCCATCCAAAAGAAGTATATCGCTGGTTTATGGAACTATTCATAGATGCTTACGATTGGGTAATGGTTCCCAACGTGTATGGTATGAGTCAGTTTGCTGATGGTGGAACCTTTGCGACCAAACCTTATATCAGTGGCTCCAACTATATCTTTAAAATGAGCAATTATAAGAAAGGTGAATGGCATAAGACATGGGATGGTTTATTTTGGAGGTTTATGGATGTCCATCGAGATTTCTTTTTGAGTAACCCAAGACTTGGAATGCTAGTAAAAATGTACGATAAAATGAATAATGAAAAGAAGGCCTCCCACCATGAATTTGCGGAGGATTATCTATCGAAGCTAGGGTAGTTGCAGCGTAATAGGTTGAATAGAAAGTAATTATGGTATGAATTTGTTTTGATGTATAAGTAATTTACTATCTTTAGCGTAAATTAAAAACAAAATTATGTTAGGAAATGTAATGGGTGGATTGCTCAAAAAAGTTGTCCAAGAAGTCCAAAAAAGAAACACTAATAATCCAAAAGTAAAAACTGCCGACTCATCGGTATTTGAAAATATCATTGGCAAATTTAAGAATCGCCAACAGCAGGCGGATGATCCAGCTTCAAGTTATACACCAAGTCAAGAGGAATTTTGCGACGATCTTTGCAATGATTTGAATGAAGAGCAAAATGAGAATGCTGCTAACCCAAATGTAGAGACTGCTGATGCCTCGGTTTATGCGGATATGAAAGCTCAAATCGAAGTATTAAAGGCTCAAATGAACGCAAATAAAAGCGCAACTACGATAAACCCTATACCCTTACCAAACTTAGAAACTATGAGTAGTGCGCCAGCAAGTCCTCCAGTAGGTAGGATGGCTACCACTAATAGTAACGGCGGAAGCCTTGGTTTTAGAACAGCGCCAGATATGGCTTCACCTATGCATAATGTGCGCATACCTGAATATAGTAAATTGAAGGTGCTTGGATATTCTGATAATAAAATAACTTTGGACGGAGTGACCAGCCGATTTGCACAAGTTGACTATAATGGTCAAGTAGGATGGGTATTAGAAGCCTATCTTGGCATAGACTAGAAATATATAGTAAGCAGTCTTGAAAAGGAAAATCTAGAAATAGACTTTCCTTTTTTTGTTTTACGAAAATTTATTTCCTAGCCCTAGTCATTTCCCGTTTGCCAATGGGACCAGGCAATGCTTCTATAGAAAAGCCAACCGCTTTCAGATTTCGTTTGAACTGGCCTTGTGCGCAATAAGTAACTAATACACCATCTTCATTCAGTAAAGTATACATCTTTGACAAGAATCCAGTTTCCCAAAGTTTAGGTTGAGCATTGGGCGCAAATGCATCGAAGTAAATAACGTCAAATGAATGTGATGTAGTGAAATCTTGAAAAGTGGTAAGTTTTTTCTGAAAAGTAAATTTTCTTTCGAATGCATGCTCATAATTCCAATTAAGCTCATGCAATTTAAGGAATTGCGATTTTTGAGCATTGAGTTGCTCAGCAAAATTTAAATTATGAACTATGTCCATCTCTACAGGATAAGCTTCAATAGTTTCGTAGTAGATGCTTAGATCCAAGGATTTACCTTCAAGAAAACTCATGTAGGCGTTTAATCCAGTGCCAAATCCTATTTCAAGGATAGACACTTGATTATAACACTGCTTGGATTTTAAGCCAGCATCTATAAATACGTGTTGAGTCTCGCTTAAAGCACCATGTCTAGAGTGGTATGGCACATCGAATACGGCAGATAAAAGGCTATGGGAGCCGTCACTCGTTGTGAATAGCTCGTTGGTTTTCAAATACTTAGAATATAATGCTAAGCAAAGAAGAGAAAGCTGTTGTAAAAGCCTCAAACGATCCTGCGTCTAATGAAAAGTTACTTGGACATCCTACTCCTCTGTTGCAAGATGATAATGATGCCATTGTAATAGCGGCAAGGATGAATATTGAATTTTTTCTCTTTCTCATGATAAATTTATTAATGTGTTCCGATTGTATAACGCATGAACGTTTAATGGTTACAAAATATTTTTATATGTTACAAATAACCCAAAAACCGTGCGCAAGTTGTAATATTTTAGACATTTTAATTCTGTTTTAGTCACTGAAATCATTTAGTAGTGAGTTTAAGTTGATACAACTACCTAATTTAATGGTTCTAATGCTCAGAAATAGGATTTAAAAATTGTCTATCACGAATATTCTTTGTGTTTTATAGGGCATAATACGTTAATCAATCCTTATATTTGACTTCTAAAAAATGACTATTTATGAGTAGAGAAATCCAAGTGAGAGAAGCCTTGAGAGAGGCAATGTCAGAAGAAATGCGCAGAGATGATAGCGTTTATTTGATGGGGGAGGAAGTTGCAGAGTACAATGGTGCTTATAAAGTTAGTAAAGGGATGTTGGATGAATTTGGTGCAAAGCGTGTAATTGATACACCTATCGCTGAGTTGGGTTTTGCTGGCATAGGAGTGGGTTCAGCCATGAACGGCTTGAGACCTATTATAGAGTTTATGACTTGGAACTTTGCAGTCTTAGCATTTGATCAAATCGTCAATAACGCGGCTAAGACGCTTTCGCAATCTGCTGGTGATTTTTCATGCCCTATCGTTTTTCGTGGGCCCTCAGGATCTGCTGGGCAATTAGCCCAACAACATTCACAAACTTTCGAATCTTGGTTAGCAAACTGCCCTGGCCTAAAGGTCATATCAACCATAGATGCATATGATTCAAAAGGTCTGATGAAGTCGGCGATCAGAGATAATGATCCAATTTGTTTTATGGAATCCGAAAGTAGCTACGGTCTTACAGGTGTAGTTCCAGAGGAAGAATATCTCATCCCAATAGGTCAAGCTTCTGTGAAGAGAGAAGGTACAGACGTAACAATTGTGTCTTTCAATAAAATGATGTTAGAGGTATTTGCTGCGGCAGATGAATTAGCAAAAGAAGGAATATCTGCTGAGGTTATTGATCTAAGGACTATAAGACCTTTGGATCACAAAACCATAGTTGAGAGTGTCAAGAAAACGAACAGAATAGTCGTGGTTGATGAGTCGTGGCCATTTGCTGGAGTATCTGCAGAAATAGCCTACGAAGTTCAGAAATATGCTTTTGATTATTTGGATGCACCAGTTGTTAGAGTAAACTCCGCTGATGTTTCTTTACCATATGCTCCAACACTTGTAGCAGAATACTTACCGAATCCAGCAAAGATCATTCAAGCTGTGAAGTCTGTGATGTATCAAAAGGCATAATAAGTAGCTCAATATAGAATAAAAAAAGAGGCAGTGATAAATCTAATTATCACTGCCTCTTCATTTCAATATTAAGCTTAAGTTGACTCCGAAAAATAACGAAATCTATTAAAAAAAACATTTTCATTTTTCTGCATTTTGGAGTAGTCTGAAGTATTCTTTAAACGATATCCAAAAAGGAATCTAAAGTCAATCGATTCTTATATCTGTTCCAGCTTTGCCGTCTTATTTCTTAATAGATGATCTGCAATAACTAATGCTGTCATAGCATCAACTATGGGTACTGCTCTAGGTAGCACACAAGGGTCATGTCTACCTCTACCTTTTACCTCAGTGGCATTTCCCTTTATATCAATACTGTCTTGTGCTGGAATGATCGTCGCTACTGGTTTGAACGCCGCTTTGAAGTAAATATCCATCCCGTTACTAATACCACCTTGAATGCCTCCGCTATAATTAGTCTTAGTGCTAACTTGGTCTCCATCTTTAATAAGTACATCATTATGTTCTGAGCCTTTCATCGAAGTACCTGCGAAACCAGATCCATATTCAAATCCTTTGCAGGCATTTATACTCAGAATAGCCTTTCCGAGGTCAGCATGGAGTTTATCAAAAACAGGTTCTCCCAATCCGATTGGAAGTCCGCTAATCACACATTGAATAGTGCCTCCAATGGTGTCTCCGTTAGATTTGATATCCTTGATTAAATTTTTCATTTCAGCTGCCTTCTCGGTATCGGGGCATCTAACATCATTGGAATCTATTTGTGAAAGATCGAGCTCAGAATAATTCTTATCTACCGAAATATGACCCACCGAGTGCACATAAGAATGGATAGAAATGCCTGACCGCTCTAACAATTGCATGGCAATAGCTCCAGCTGCAACTCGAGCTGCAGTTTCTCGAGCTGATGATCTTCCACCGCCTCTATAATCTCTGAGTCCGTACTTTTCTTGATAAGTAAAGTCAGCATGCGATGGACGAAATTTTTCAGCAATATGGCTATAATCCTTAGACTTAGCATCTTCATTTTTGATAAGTAAAAATAGTGGAGTACCTGTCGATTTACCCTCAAAAACACCAGACAAAATTTCGGCCTTGTCTGACTCTTTTCTTTGCGTGACGATCTTTGATTGGCCAGGGCGCCGCCGATCCATTTGCATTTGAATGTAACCTTGATCAATAGGTAGACCTGCTGGAATACCATCAATAATAACACCAATGGCGAGTCCGTGAGACTCGCCAAAAGATGAAATTTTAAAAATTATTCCGAATGTATTTCCAGGCATTATTTATCAAAGGTTTATGCTAAGGTAGTAAATCCCATCCAAATCCTTTGCCAGTGGAAGCATTATAAGATGTTGCTCTCACCAGTCCGTACTTCTCAGAATAAATATGCGTGTTACCTGGACCTCCAAGCCTTACATCTCTATTGTCGATCAATACATTCAGATTGTCAAATTCTAGATTCAACTGCCTGTAATTTTTAGTGTACCCCTCAAGGACACCATCAAATAATGGTTGACTTGTAGTCCAGCCATTAATTTTTATTTCCATCATGTCTAATTCATTCAGGTCATATGTACCTGTGTTATCTGAGGATAACTGAAATAGCCTTGTCATAAGTCTTTCATCTTTGGATCGTAAAGTCAACATGCCATCTTTATTGTTTAGGTAATAAACAACATTAGCATCCGCAAACGCAACATTTGATGCATTGTGAAGTGAAGCTGATTCTGGTGTTAAGTATTCTCTGACAAGAAATCCATTCTCATCTTCATCAAATACTTCTAATACCATAGTGTCAGTAACATAAGTGTAGTAGTTAGATCCTTGCTCATCATAGTTCTCACCTATAAAAAAGATATACTGACTCTTTTGTCCAACGCTTATATTGTCGAACTGTACTTTGCCCCCAAAACTGTCGTCTTGGATCTCAATATCATCATCTTTCCCACAAGAGTTTAGTACTAAAAAAGCAGCAAATAGAATGATTAAATTTAAAAATTTCATAACTCAAAAGATTTGAAGGTGTAATAAATTCGGGGAGAACTTTTTATTCAAAGAGGGGGAAAGTGTTACAAATTATGCGTGGGGGAAACTGATTAAGCCTAGCGGGGAGCAGGGAGTATTTAAGTTTATTATATAAACTTTTGAGGGATTAGATTTTTTTTGAAATCTAAAGAGGGATATTTTTGTTAGGAGTAAAGAACATTTAATTCCAGGGGATGGATATATTGTTCCTTTGATGATCTAAAGATGAGAAATAAGTACCTTGCACTATTCTCATTTTCTTAATAATTGTGACACATGAAATTAGGGGCAGAAGACATACTTGAAGTCTTAGAATATAACAAAATCGTAGAAATAGCGGCAAAAGAGTGTTACGGAGAGCCTGGAAGGCTCGTTTTGGGTGACTCCAAACCTATATTGAAATATATAAAAATAAATCAACTATTAGATGAGGTAAATGAGTTCAAAAACGTATTGATGGGCGAAAAAGACTTCCCTCTGGGCTCTTATAGTGATGTGAGTCAAGATGTTTCACATTTAAGAATTGTAGACTATATACCTGAAAGTGAGCAAATCAAGTCTTTGTGTAATATTATGTCTCTTTTTCAGAGAATGAAAAGTTTTTTCAAAAAGACTGAAACTGTGCTATTTCCTACCTTATATACTGTCATTGACTCTCCTGTTGACTTCTCAGAGCCCTTACTTCATGTAAATAAGGTGTTAGATGAAAAGGGAGAGGTGAAATCCAATGCATCAAAAGCGCTTATACGGATCCGTGCTACTAAAGGAGCAAAGACTAAGCAAATTGATAAAGTTTTTAGCAGTATTATCAATGAGTATAATCAAAGAGGTATGCTCACAGATAATAAGGAGTCCTATAGAAATGGTAGAAGGGTACTGAGTGTGCCTGTTGAACACAAAAGACAAATCAGGGGCATTATTCACGATGAGTCCGCTACGGGTAAAACAGTATTCCTTGAACCAGAACGGATCATAGACCTGAACAACGATCTTTTTGATCTTGATATGGATGAAAGAAAGGAGATTATCAAGATCTTAAAGGATCTATGCAATGTCATTCGTCCTTACAGTGATGATATTGAATATGCCGCTGAAAAAATAACACAGATTGATGTAATTCAAGCTAAAGCCAAACTAGCCATCAGATTAAAGGCGCATAAACCAAGACTAAGAAAGGAACCTAAATACAATTGGAAGCAGGCCTTCCATCCTTTGCTATACATAAAGAACGCACCTTTAGCCAAAGAAACTATTCCGTTTGATTTGGAGCTCATTGGTAAGAACCGTATTCTACTCTTGAGTGGTCCGAATGCAGGAGGTAAATCTATATGCATGAAGACGGTAGGTCTTTTACAACTCATGTTGCAAAGCGGGTTTCTAGTGACGATGGACGCGACATCAGAAATGGGGATTTTTGATCATGTTTTTACGGATATTGGAGATCAACAATCTTTGGAAGATGATTTGAGTACCTACAGCAGTAGACTCCAAAATATGAAGAAGCTCTTAAAAGGAGCCACTGAAAGATCTCTTGTGCTCATAGACGAATTTGGATCAGGCACGGATCCTAAACTAGGTGGTGCGATAGCGGAAGCTATATTACGGGAATTGAATTTTCGCAAAACCTATGCCTTTATTACTACCCACTATTCAAACTTGAAGATTTTTGCTTTTAAGACCAAGGGTATTGTGAATGGAGCTATGCTATTCGATAAGGACACACTTAGTCCTAGTTATATCATGAAGATCGGTAGACCGGGTAGTTCATTCGCCTATGAAATTGCAACTAAGGTCGGACTTGACGATAAAATACTAAAGTACGCCAAATTCAAAACAGGAAAAAATGCAAAAGCGATTGAGGATTTATTGATTGAGCTACAAAGTGATAAGAAGCGCCTAGAAGATCAACTGCAAGAGATGCGTGATCGGGAAGAGCGACTGCAAAAGATGATCAAAAACTATGAGATGATGTCCAACGATCTCAATGTAAAGCGAAAGAGGCTGAAGCTAGACACTAAACAACTAGCATTGCAAAAAGCTCAGCGAGATACACAAGAGATAGACAAGCTCATCAAAGAGCTGAAGAAAGAGAAAAAAAATATTGAGGAGATTAAAGAAGTAAGAGAAAAGAAGGTTACGGTCAACAAAGATCTTTCTAAAGAGGTAAAGTCGCTTCAAAAAGAAGTCTACAGTGTCAACACCAAAGGCGGAGGGAATATTAAAGTTGGTGATTTTGTAAGACTCATTAGTGGAGGTTCCGCTGGGAAGGTGGATAGCATCAGCAAAGGCAGAGCAATCGTGATGATGGGTATCATGAAGATGACGGTGGATATAGAAGAGCTGATTCCTGCTAATGAACCAATTGCGATTCGATCAAATAAATCTATCAATACGGATCAAGTTGCCTCTTCCGCTAAGTTTGAAACTAAGATTGATATTCGTGGTCTGCGTAGAGAAGAAGCCATTCAAACGCTGGAAGCATTCTTAGATAAAGCCATAGTGAACAATGTAGACATCTGTGAAATCATCCACGGTAAAGGAAACGGAGTACTAAAGAAATCAGTCTTGAAAAAAATCAGGGAATATAGAGATGTCAAGGAGTATTTTCATCCTCCACAGGAAGCGGGTGGGGATGGAGTCACTATAGTAAATTTCTAGAAGACAAAAATGAATTTACAACGTATTCGTTTTTTTGTACTCTTATCTAATTTCCTTTCATATTTGCTGTTCATTTGTATCCTTGTCGAATTCTTGTTTTATATAGATGATGATGGCTACTGCAATTTTGAATGGGTTAAGAGACTTAGTGCATGGTTCATCTACGCTCGTATTCTTTGGTGTTCTTGCTCATCCTGTAGATTATTGATGCGGTTCCTCTGTAGGAAAATAAAATATTATAAATAACTAATATTCAGATTACAGTAACAAACAGGAAACAAAATATAAGTAGAATGAAAACAAAAATGTTTTATTAGAGCTTTCTTTATGCTAGTTAGGGTACTAAAAATTCTACTCAAAATCTAATTTGATAGTTTGCACCAAATTATTTAATACCCTTAAGACCTATACTTGTATAGATGGGTAAGGAAACAGCAATTAGAATTAATTAAGATTTAAATAAAATTACATGAAAAATTTATTAGTAGTATTCATTTTTATTATAATTTTCGCATGTAATAAGGAGAATCATGTAAGTAAAGATAGTTTGATATCAATAACATCTCAATCAAGCGACAGAGCGAGCCAACAGTACGGGAATTATGATAATTATTTCTTCACTGACAATATTGGGAAGGTTGGATTTGAGTTAGATAAATCTGGGTATAATGTTCAAGAAAAAGGTGAATTTGTTGCTTTTATTTTAGAAAATAGTCAAAGTAACCGACAAGCTACGGAAATATCAATTGGTGCTACAAACTTTGATTATGTTGAAACCAACGATGATGGATGGGTCGCACGAGGTTTTTGTATTGAAAATACAGTTGATAATATAAATAGATCTGAGTGCAAAGGTTCATTTCAAGATGTGCTTCCTTATTATGGGAGTTCGCAAGTCTTTAAAATTGAAGAAAATGGCAATAGCATCATTAATCATACCATGTACGTACCAAATAAAATAGAGGTCAATACTTTTCAAGATCAAGTACTTACTCAAGGCAATTCTACATATACTATTGATAGAAATAATTTTACAATTAATTGGAATCCAGATAATAATAACACCAATGGTATTTTAGTTGTATTTATGGACACAAGAATAAGCAGCCTAGAACAACCAGGATCAGATTATATCGCTTTACATCTAGCTGATAATGGGTCGGCTGTAATTCCTAATAGTGTATTTCAGAATATTGAAATAGGTGGTCTGTGTGACATGAAGGTTTATAGAGGTGATGTTAACATTGTTACGGGGACAAATGGTCTGGAATATAAAGTATCTGCGCTTTCAACACATGGATTTCAGCTTATTGTAAATTAATATAATTAAACCTAAAGAACATGTTTAAACCCCATCTCAAATTCTATGAGATGGGGTTCTTTGTTTGCAACAAACCATCAAAAAAGAAATGCAAAAAAAATAACATTCTAATATTAATTAGCTTCATGGCTATATTGAAGCAAATGTGTAGGAATGTTAAATATAGATAATAAAGTTGCCCAAATCTTTTAACTTTTGCCAGGCAGTAGTCAATTTATATCACAGGAAATAAAAACCTAATACCTTTCTTCCCGCGTCAGAGATAGGAAGAGAGTAAGGAGGCATTCCGGTAGGATGCTGACGCAGCTGTCCGTGCCAAGCCAAGGCGGGTAGGCAAAGGACCGCAGCGAACGCGGAGCTCTGGATGAGCTCGATCCCAGTGAAGCAAAAAGAAAGGCTGGCTTGGGAGATGAGCCTTTTGCGTCACTGGGAGACGCCCAAATCATCATAAAATAGGATGTAAAAAGCCAGTCTTAAATTATACAGGCAATAGTCAAGCTGCAGCAAATAATTATTATCTTCGTGCTATGAATGAGAGGGTTATCATATTAGACTTTGGATCGCAATATACACAGCTTATTGCGCGAAGAGTCAGGGAGTTAAACATAAGAAGTGAGGTATATCCGTACAATAAGTATCCGATAGACCAGCAAGATAATATCGAGGCAGTGATACTTTCTGGTAGTCCATTTTCTGTCTTAGAGCCAGATGCTTTGCAGGTCGACATGACTCCGTTCTTAGGAAAAAAACCAGTGCTGGGAATCTGCTATGGGGCTCAGTATCTAGCGCATAGCCTAGGTGGTCACGTAAAACGATCAGAGAAAAGAGAGTATGGTAAAGCGAAACTGGAGCGCTTCGCGCAAGAGCCAGATCCATTTATAGACCAAATCGAGACTGGCTCGCAAGTGTGGATGTCGCATGGAGATACCATATTTGACTTACCGGATAGCTTTGAAGTTTTAGCGAGTACAAAAGATGTAGAAGTTGCTGCCTTTAAAGCAAAGAAGGATACCTATGATTCGCCTGCCTATGGGATACAATTTCACCCTGAGGTAACCCATTCGGTGCAAGGGAAACAGATCTTGGAAAACTTTCTGATTAACATCGCAGGCTGCAGTCAGAATTGGACTGCGGAATCATTTATAGATAGTACCGTTGCAGATATCAAATCAAAAGTAGGAAAGGATGAGGTGCTTATGGCACTTAGTGGAGGTGTAGATTCAACCGTCGCGGCGATGCTCTTGCATAAAGCTATCGGAAGTCAATTGACTTGTTTCTTTGTCGACAATGGTTTGCTCAGAAAGAATGAGTACGAAGAAGTGCTCGCTTCTTACCAGGATATGCAACTCAAAATAATTGGGGTAGACGCTAAGGAAGAATTTTATGAGGCTCTAGCTGGTGTCTCAGACCCCGAAGGAAAACGTAAAGCGATAGGGAAGACATTTATTGATGTTTTTGAACGCGTATCTAAGGAAAATACGCAAGTCAAATGGCTAGGACAAGGCACTATCTATCCAGATGTGATTGAGTCGATTAGTGTATCTGGCCCTGCTGTGACCATCAAATCGCATCATAATGTGGGCGGACTGCCTGACTACATGCGACTCGAATTAGTCGAGCCGCTGCGTATGTTGTTCAAGGATGAGGTCAGGGTAGTTGGACGTGCGCTTGGCATCAAAAATAGCATCATCGATCGACACCCATTTCCAGGGCCAGGCTTAGGCATCCGTATCTTGGGGGATGTGACTCCAGAGAAAGTACGCATTTTGCAAGAGGCTGATCGGATCTATATCGACAAGTTGAAGAGCAGTGGCTATTATAACGAGGTTTGGCAGGCAGGAACTATTTTGCTGCCAATCCACTCCGTCGGGGTGATGGGGGACGAGCGTTCTTATGAGCAAGTCGTTGCGTTACGCGCAGTTAATTCTAGTGATGGGATGACTGCCGAGTGGAGTAAAATACCATACGATTTACTAGCAGAAATTTCTACCGATATTATCAATAATGTAAAAGGAATAAACAGAGTAGTATATGATATCAGCACAAAACCACCATCAACTATTGAGTGGGAATAGTTTCTTTTGGGTTATTTGTATATGCATATTTTGCTCATGCAATCCTTCTAAAAAGGTTATAGATAATTCTACAAAACCTAAAGATCAGGTTCCACAAGTCAGCAAGGTAGATACGATTATTTGGAAGGAAGACACGACTGCACCACCTCCGATCAAATCTGATGAAATAGTAAATGGGGATACGAATGGGAGTGATGCGGATCCTAAAATGATTCCTGAGTCGGAGAAGAAAAATGCTTATAATATCTCGGTATTATTTCCTTTTTACTCCAAGACATATATATCTAGTGATAAACGATCTAAGCAAAAGTCTTTGCGTGCCATTCAGTTATATGGCGGTATGCAACTAGCAATGGAGAAGTTGGAAAAGGAAAATACAAGTCTAAATTTTAATATCTATGATACGGAAGGCAATGTTAGCCAAACCAAGAGCATATTAAATCAGTCAGAAATTTACAGTGCGGATCTTATTTTTGGACCCTTTCGAAGTGACAATTTGAAGGTGGGTTCTGAGGTCGCAATGCAGATCAAGCGACCTCTGATATCACCTATGAATCCGTCGGATAGAATCACAGAAGAGAACCCATATTTTGTGCAAATGAAGCCTAGTTTTTCTGCGCATATTCAAGCGATTACGGATCACGTTTTAAAGGATCATTTGCCGCAGCAGGTAGTCGTTGTCGCTCGCGATAAGAATGTAGAGCGAAATCGTATCCAGTTATTTCAAGATGCTTTGGCGCAAAATCAAAAGACTAAAAGTGGCGACCGCTTTAGAGAGTATCTGGTCTCAGACTACGGCAATGAATTTGAAAATATGGACTTCACGAATTTCATTACAGAGGGTGTAGAGACCGTATTTATTGTCCCTTCATGGTCAACAGAATCGTTTATAAATAATGTACTTCGAAAAATTCGTCTGGTCAAAGGGGCGAATGAGGTTATCGTATATGGGATGCCGCAATGGAAGGAATTTGAACGCATCAGTTATGATGATTATGATGCGCTACAGGTACACGTCAGTAGCGATAATCGATTGGACAAGCAGCAACAAAATATACAGAATTTCGCAAAAGCTTATTTTTATAAATTCGGAGAATCACCTAACGAAGATGCTTATTTTGGTTATGATATGACGCTATGCATTGTAAAAAATATGATCAAATACGGTAACCAATTTCAACTGAAGTTAGATAATGCGCCCTACAATGGTTTAGCCTCTGTGTTCGATTTTGAAAAGGTGTACAATCTAGAAGAGGAGGGTTTTGAAACTGCTCCTTTGAAAATGATTGAAAATAAGCATGTGGATATTTTGAAGTTTTCGGAATTCACATTTAAGCTAGCCGAATAGTCATTGATGTCTTATTATGTTTTGGCGCCCTTTCGATAAAAAATCGAAATCGAGCTCATCCACTTTACTACATGGTCTGTATTTGCACATTCGCATATGACTATACTGTCTCTTATGGAGCCAGGCTAGTCATAGCTCATGTAGCATATACATTCCATTTCGTGCTCGTTTCTATCTCTGGTCGAAAAAGCGCTATACCCTCTAATTTAAAGACATATTAAGGTCTAAATATTATATTGTTGAGTCGCTAAATAATTGTAAGACAATTTGTTATAAATTCGAGGGAGTTAAATATGATATTTCCTTAAAATGTTAGGAAAAAGTTCCTCAAACTACTATTAGCCTTTGTGATAATATGTATTTTTGCAGGCTATGAGATTGAAAAGCCTAAGAATAAAGGGATTTAAAAGTTTTGCCAATGATACGGTAATTAACTTTAATGAGAACGTGATTGGGATAGTGGGCCCCAACGGGTCTGGTAAGTCTAACGTCATCGATGCTATTAGGTGGGTACTCGGTGAGCAGAAATCTAAGGAGCTTAGATTAGACAAGATGACCAGCGTGATATTCAACGGAACCAAGAAGAAGAAATCTTCAGGTATCGCGGAGGTAGCTCTTACTTTCGATAATACGAAGAACCTACTCCCAACAGAGTATAACACGGTAACCGTAACAAGAACTTTATATAAATCTGGCGACAGTGAGTATAGACTGAATGATGTAAAATGTAGACTCAAGGATATCTCATCCCTTTTTCTAGATACGGGTATTGGATCCAACAGTTATGCGATCATCGAATTGAAGATGGTGGATAGCATCTTGATGGATACTAATAATGCCCGTCGTAAGATGTTCGAACAAGCATCTGGAATTTCCAAGTACAAAAAGAGAAAGCATGAGACTCTGGGTAAATTAGAAAGTACCAAGGGTGATCTGGATAGAGTAGAAGATTTACTATTCGAAATCGAAGGCAATCTCAAAACTTTAGAAAAGCAAGCGAAACGAACTGAAAAGTATTTCGCACTCAAGGAGAAATATAAGCAGGAGAGTATCGTGCTCGCGAAGCATAAGTTAAGTTCTTTTGAATCTAGGTTGAATAATTTTGCTGAGAAAATTTTAGCAGAAGAAACCAAAGTTTCAGAAGGGAATGCACAAAAGGCTACGCTCGAGAGTGCACTCGAAAATATCAAAACGGATATTTTAGAAAGTGAGAAAGTACTTTCGGGTAAACAGCAAGAGTTCAATGAGTTGGTGAAGTCCACGGACGAGAAAGAAAACAATCTCAAGATCATTGAAAATAAGTTGCAATATTTACGCAACGATCAAGAGAAGTTAGAGCAGCGTGTACACAATGCCAATGCTAAGATTAATGATTTCAAGACACGGGCGGATGATTATAGACGTCAGTTGGCGGAAGCGAATCAAGAGAAAATTCAATTACAAGAAATCTATCAATCTGAACAATATAAGCTTGATAAGATCAAGAATAATCACGAGGAGGTCAAGAAAGAATTGGATGAGATCTTAGCCCAACAAAAGGTATTTCAAGACAAGATTATTGGTTTTGAACGGGATAAAGCGATTCTTAGTAGCCAGACTAACCAGCTTTCTCAGGAGAAAGACAAATTGGTACAGCACGCAGCAACTGCCCAAAATAGGATTGCAGAATTTAATAGCCAATTGGAAGCTATAGAGGCTGAGTTCAAAGAGAAGTCCTCTAGTCTAAGTGTCATAGAGCAAAAATTCATTGCATTATCTGAGAAGAAAACGGCTAGGGAAGGGGAGAAGGAACTATTGACAACCAAGCTAAATGTGCTCAATAGATCGTTGGATGCTAAGCAGAATGAGTATAAGCTGATCAAAGGCTTAGTCGAAAAAATGGATGGCTTCGCTGATTCAGTAAAGTTTTTATCCGAGAAGTCAAATTGGAAAGTTGCAGCACCACTATTGACAGATTTGATTTATTGCCAAGATGATTATAAGGTAGCGATTGAGAATTACCTTGACAGATATTTACAATACTTTGTAGTTGATAATTTTGAAGATGCTGCAGATGCGGTGAAGCTACTGGGCAAATCGCAAAAGGGTAGAGCTAACTTCTTTATTCTGGACGCACTAGCAAATGAAAATCCTACTAGAAATAATAGTGATATTGGCAAACCTGCATTGGATTTAATTGAATTTGATCCTAAATATAAGAACCTATTTACGCACCTTTTAGGTAACGTCTTTATCACAGAAGCTGAAGTGCCTGGTCATAGATCAGACTTGGCTACTGGCCAGATTCTTTTAAGTGCTAAAGGAAATTACACTCAAGAAAAGTTTTCATTATCTGGTGGTTCGCTTGGTCTCTTTGAAGGAAAGCGAATGGGCAGAAAGATGAACCTGGAGAAATTGCAAGTTCAGATAAAGGAGCTGCAAGTTCAGATAGATGAATTAGAAAAAACGAATAAAGAGAATAATAGTGCACTCACTGATATCAACGCAGAACTAAAAGAGATCAACTCCGAAGAGGTAAAAGCGGAGATCAATAAGATTCAGCAGCAGCGGATGTCATTTAAGTTGAAAATCGAAACAGAGGAGAATCAAATACAAGGCTATAACAACAGAATACAGGAGATCGAAGCGAATAATATGCAAAATGAGTCTTCTATTCAGTCCATACTTGGGTCAATCACCCAAAATGAAATGGCGCTGTCTAACTTCACTTCTAATGTGTCAAGCCAAGATGTGAAGTTTTCCAACATCAGTGATCAATTGAGCACTTTATCTGCCAATGTCAATGCTAAGCAGATAGAAATGATGCGTTGTCAGAACAAGGTGGAGCTGCTTGAAAGAGAATTGAAGTTTTGTGAAGATGGACTGGTAGAAAGCCAAGAATTAATATCGAATTCTGATTCAGCAATTCAAGAAGCGAAAGCTGAAATCGAAAAAGGCGTACAAGGTATTGCCGAGATAAAAGAAGAATTAGTTGGACTTTATGCAAAGAAGAAAGAACGTTCAGAGAATCTTTCTGATGTCGAAAAGAACTACTTTGGAAAGAGAAATAGCATTACCGATCAAGAGAACGAGCTCAGAAAATTAAGCACTGAATTAAATACAGCGAATGCCTTGCTGAGCAATCTCAAAGAGGGTAAACTGAATGTGAAGTTAGAATTGACCTCTATCACAGAGCGATTAAAAGCAGAGTTCAATATAGATGCCGCAGATTTAGCACCAAGTGCTTCAGAATCGGAGGATGCAGAGAACAAAAATGAAAAAGCAATAGATGAAGTTGCCTTAGGTACAGCGCTAGAAAAGCTAAAAAATAGAATTCACAATTTCGGTGAAATCAACCCAATGGCATTGACCGCTTTTGATGAAATGAAAGAGCGTTACGATACTATAAGTGAACAAAGAGCAGATATTTTGACTGCGAGAGATAGCCTCTTAGAGACGATCTCTGAGATAGAAAAGTCTGCTTCTGAGCAGTTTATGGCTGCCTTCACCGAAGTGCGAGCTAACTTTAAGAATGTGTTCCGTAGTCTGTTTACTGCCGATGATGATTGTGATCTTATTCTAGAAGACGAAGAAAATCCATTAGAATCCAAGATTAAGATTATCGCCAAACCTAAAGGAAAGCGACCGCAAGCTATATCACAACTTTCGGGTGGAGAGAAGACCTTGACAGCTACCGCATTGCTATTCTCTCTCTACTTATTGAAACCAGCACCGTTCTGTATTTTTGATGAGGTAGATGCTCCATTAGATGATGCGAACATCGAGAAGTTTAATAGAATTATTAGAAAGTTCTCAGGAGATTCCCAATTTATCATCGTGACGCACAACAAGCAAACTATGGCTGCAGTGGATGTAATCTACGGGGTTTACATGCAGGAGCAAGGTGTGAGTGCAGTGAGTCCAGTTGACTTTAGAACGTTAGAGAATAGTTCTGTATTTGAAGTAGCGGCGACTTAGATTTTCTAAGTGTTCTGTCGACTTTGGAATGGATCATCTTGATCAGAAGAGTTTCTCTGTTTTGCGGCAGGATAAAGGAGTTGATCTATTTTTTCAAGGAGCCAACCCTTTGAAGCTATTTGGTTAGATTCTAAAATTTCGTCTCTCATCTTCAGAAGATCTATCTTCTTAAAATTCTTAAACCTCAATAACTTTTTTGTAGAATTTAGAAATGAAGAGTAAATCTGCTTTCTAGACTCTGTTATTGACTTTTGTCTACGCAAATAAATTTTAAAGGAATCAATAAAGGAAGTTAATGCCTCAAACTCCTTAAGTTCATAGTAGGATATAACAATAAAGAGTCTCGAATTAATGCTGTATGTAAAATCTTCATAATCTACTTGCAGTAAAATAGGTAGAACTTCTGCGTACCTTTTCTGGTAAAAAAATAGTTGAGCGGTGTTAAAGGTGATGGCATTATCTCTATATTTTTCCGTTATTTTATTTTTATACGTTAGAATAAACTCCTCTACCCACTTGAACCTAGAGAGTTTTAATCCAGCAGTCACAATATTTTTGAACTTCCATGGAGATAATTCGTTTTCTGCAATTATGTTTTTCTCAAGAAGAGTTTCATTGAGCTCTAGAAATTCAAGTAAAAAGTCACTATTTCCCGAGTTGGCTTTTTTAAGGCAATAATTAATTGCTGCAGTATATATTTCTTTAGCTTCATCTTTAGGAAATATACCTATATGCTTTTCAAGCAATTGTTTGAACTTAAAATAATTATCATCATTATCTTCTTGTAAAGTCAGATACATTTGAAGATAGACAGCAACTAGAGGAATATCACTGTATTTGTACTTTTTGAGGTGTTCAATTATTTCATCTCTAAATAATATATCATACTCCATAGAAATGACATTCTCACGCATGATTATTTCACAAAGCCATTTCATCTTTTCAGCTAGGTAAAAGTAATCTAAGTTTCTAATAATTTGATCTACATTACTTTGAGATGTCCTGTCCAAAACGTAATTAGTCATTTCATAGATATTCTTTTCTCTGAGATATTGATTAAGGAAAAATTCAGACACTCTAAATGCAGATTGTTCACTAACTCTTATAGCATTTGTTTGAGATGTTTTGTAGAGCTTTTTGAGATCTTTTTGTCCAGCTGCTTGTAGTAAATAATTAGCTTTTAGAAGTTTTTTCGATTCATACACTTCTTGGGCTAGAAATTGTTCCACTAATTTCAGTAAATCTGAAGATATTTTTCTTAGTCGTAAGGATTCAAATTTTTTTCCATTCCCAATAGATTCCCATAGTTCTTCTTTTCTAAATTCAAGCGCTTTTCCAAATTTGGATATAATTTTCTGGTAGAGTAGAATAATATCATTATTTACATTGAAATAAGGAGACTCAATGAATTTACTAAGCCTATTTAGCTCTACCTTACTGAAGGTATCTATTATAGAAATAAGCTTATTATTAGTTGGATTTATCAATTTTTACTTATATTAGCACGAAGGCAAAACGGTACCAAGGAAAATCATTTTATTTTTTCTTCTTAAATGTAATAAAACTCTTACAATTTCCATAAAACCAACTTACACTATATTAGCATTATGTCTGATAATCAATTGTTTGGGTTTTAAATGAATTAAATTTAGCAGAAAAAAATGATTACTCTTGTCGTTTTATGTTCAAATATGTGATTTAGGTTTGGTGCAAATTGTACTTATAATCTAAATCCAAATGAATAATATCGAAACCATGAGATTATCACGAGTTTTAAAATGCTTATGTATTGCTCTATTGAGCATGTGCCTTTCTTATGATGTGTTTGCTCAATATGTTCCTACCTATCAAGTAATCGCCGACAGTTCTGTAACTTTTCCAACGATAATTTCTTTTGGTGGATCCCCATCTGCTTTCGCAAAAAATGGTACAGTAGCTAAAACTCCTCTTGGTGGTACTAAATATGACTTTACCTATTTAAATAGCCCTGGTTTTATAGGAATGGACACTGTTCAGTTTAACTATTTTGTTGCGCCAGGTAGTATAGTTCATTCTGTCGCCTATGTTGATGTAGTACCATCCATTATTACGGCTAACAGCGATTTCGCAACGAGTTCAGTTGGACAAGCAGTTGAGGTTAATGTTCTGAGCAACGATTATTCTAGCATGAATGTGCTAAATTTAACCAGTATTCCTGTTGTTACAAATGGCTTTGCATTCATACTTCCTGATAGTAGTATCTATTTTCAACCAGATCCTAGTTTTATGGGTTTCGGTTCGATGAATTATGTAGTCTGTGACAGTATTGATAATTGTGCTACGGGAACACTTACTGTCTCTGTCAACGATGGTAGTGGTCCATCAGCTAATGATAGTATCTATGTAAGCACTATAGAAGAAACTGCGGTTTCTATTCCTCTTTTATATGAAGGTTATGAAATGGTTACTCCTCCTATTAATGGATCTGCTACTATTGAGCCAGGAGGTGTAGTTACCTATACTCCTAATATGGCTTTTGTTGGAGCGGATCAATTCTTGATTAAAATTGCTATTAATGGTTCTATAATCTACCGAGATGTATTTATTGATGTTCTCCCAAAGGCTAATACCAATACTGTAGCTTTTGACGATTATGGCTACACGCCAATAAATATAGAAATTGATATCAACGTCACAGATAATGATATCGGCAACTATAATATTAAGAGCTTCACTCAACCTCAATTTGGTGAAGGAGTGGTAACTAAGGTGAGCGGAGATATATTGAAGTTTATTCCTACTACTGACTTTTCTGGTCCAGCTGAGTTTACCTATACAGTTAAGAATTTCTCTGGTTTTTCGGAAACTGCTACTGTTACAGTAGTTGTGGACGATCAAGAACCACAAGAAGATCCATTTGAATTATATACTAATAAAAATACTTCACTAGTACTTTACTATAACATACCTATTAGCTACACTGAATTTGACGTAGTTAACGATCCCAATCATGGTAGCCTAGAATATATTGAAGGCGATACTACCATTATTATCGGTACCCAAAGTATTGACGTAGAGAATTTAATCATATATCACCCTGATATCGACTATATAGGTGATGATGAATTTGAAATTGATTACTGTGTTACTGTTAACAATACTTGTTATTTGACAAAGATCATCGTACATGTACTCGATGAAGGTTCTGAGCTATGTGCGGCGCAGGACTGTGTATGGCCTGGTGATAGTAACAACGATGGTATTGCCAATATGCTTGACTTATTACAGCTCGGAAGAACAGTAGGTGAATTTGGCTTAGCCAGAACCAATCCAACTATTAACTGGTATGGTCAATTTGCCTCCGAATGGGGGAAGTCAAGTTTTGGCTCTAATTTAGATTTTAAATACGCTGACACGGATGGAAACGGTGAAGTAAATGAGACTGACTTAAACAGTCTTGATAGTCATTATGATCTGACACATGCCGTTCATCCGGATATTAACCCTTATGAAAAGGCATATCCTTTTGTATTGGTACCCACTACATCTGGTCCATACAATGCTGGGGATTTAGTCAGCTTTGACTTAGAGTTAGGTCAGGTAGGAGCTGAGGCTATAAATATGTATGGTTTCACTTACGCTTTTGCCTATAATTCATCCTTTGTTGATCCTGCATCAATTGTGGTAGATTTTGACGAATCCTCTTGGATTTATACCAATAATAATTCTCCTGTTTTGACTTTAACTAAGAATCTTGAATTGCAGGAAAGAGTTGATGCTGGGCTTACTCGAACAAATGGATATTCCGTTAGTGGAAGAGGCAGAGTTGCTACTATAAGTTTTATAATCGATGATGATCTTATTCCCGACTTAGCCACTCGTTTTATTCCAATACAAATAGGACTTGAGAATATTATTAGTCAGGACGATAATGGAATTTATTTTAAACTTCCTGATTTCAAAACTGAGATCTTATTTGATGCTGGTGGTTTTAATGACCCTACCTCAGAAGAAGACCTGGTTGTCTTTCCTAACCCTACAGATCAGTTTTTGACTGTACATTTAAATGGTCAAGATCTAATGACAGAAGTATCGATCTTTAATATAGCTGGCGTGGAGATGTTCCATCTAGATAATCTACAATGGGAGCGTGCTCAATTGAGCGTAAATGACTATGCTGAAGGTATGTACATCCTACAGGCTCAGATCAGCGATGGATCAGTAATTAATAAGAAATTCCAAGTAATCAGAAAATAACAAAAGTAATTGTAAATTGTAAAAGGTGAATTATGAATGCTAATCATAATTCACCTTTTTTATTTGCAGCCCGTTAGACAAATTTTATTAGTCTAAAAAAATTCTTCATTACGAATGTTTTCCTAGTGTAACACGCATTTTGATGATTTACGGACGAGCTATACAGATTTCGAATTTCTAAAGGAAATCCTGAAAATTATCAAATCCTGTAATCCTGATCAATTCTGCTCCTATTTAGCTGCAAAGAAACTCTTCACCTCTATCGCATCCTCTGGCTTTAATCGTCCGCTCAATATTAAACGTATTTCTCGCCTTCGATTCGCACTTTCAAATAAGTCTTGTTCCTCTTGTGATATAGGAATGAGCTCAGGCACTTTGGTTGGCTTTTTATACTCATCATCGAGCGCTACAAAAGTAAAGTAAGCACTATTACTAGCACGGCTATTTCCACCCTTAATATCTTCAGCAGATACCTCTACGAATATCTCTACCGAAGTATTGAATGCGCGAGTGACCTTTGCTTTAAGCGTTATGACATCCCCAACTAAAATTGGCTTTTTAAATGAAACATGATCTACACTAGCAGTCACCACATGTGCTTCGCAGTGCTTGCCAGCACAAATACCACCAGCTATATCCATCCATCGCATCAGATTCCCACCCATTAAGTTACCAAGAGGATTGGTGTCATTAGGCATGATCATTTCAGTCATAATTGTGTAGGAATCACTTGTTTTTTTAGCTGCCATTATTTTATCATTACGCCCATTTTTTCAATGTATGGGATATTGGTGAAATTCATTCTATCAATGCTTCCTTTCACGAAAACATACTTCTTATCGTACATGTAGTCTTTATATTTAAAACTAACCCAATACTCATTGGCCAGCTCAAATACTTTGGCTTGTATAGGCTCTATTAAGGTAGCCGAGGTAGGCAGAATCTCTTCAAAGAAGTGTCTTAGTACCGTTGTTTTCTTCTCTTCGCCTTCCAACTCACCATAGCCTCTAGAATTAATCAATACACCAGTCAAACCTTCAGGCTTCATGTTCAAGAGGTAGACATTCCAGAGTGTCTCATCTATCTCTCCGTGCTCATCCTCTCGTGGCAGAATGGCAATGGCCACGTCTTCTACCTTTTTGATTGGGATATCCTTTTTCATAATTTGTTAAACGTATTTGTATTCAAAAAGTACAGCAAAGTGATGCATTAATTTCTTTTTTACTTCCTGCAAATCTACTTTTTTTCCCAATTCATTTTCTAGTGATGTCACTGTTTTATCGTCATCAGCTATTCCACAGGGAACAATATTCTTGAAATGGCTCAAATTTGGATTGATATTAAATGCTAGACCATGGAGTGTAACCCATCTGCTCAAATGCACGCCGATAGCGCAAATTTTTCGGGAAGGGCCATCTTCATCATGAATCCATACTCCAGTGTATCCTTCTTGACGCCCTGCCTCTACATTGTATTCTGCAAGTGTTCTGATAACAACTTCTTCTAGAAATCGTACATATTTATGAATGTCTCTAAAGAAATACTCAAGATCGAAAATAGGATAGACAACCAATTGACCAGGACCATGATAGGTAATATCTCCTCCCCGGTTAATTCTGTAAAATTCAAAACCAGATTTTGTGATTTTTGACTCGTCAAGAAGCAAGTTTTGCATATCCCCACTCTTACCTAATGTATAAACTGGGGGATGTTCTACAGTCAGTAGATAATGTGTAGGATCGAAGCCTAGAGACTCCCCATTGGCTCTCTTTCTTGCAATCAACTTTTTGTTCAATATCGTCTGATAGTCCCATACCTTTTGGTAGGAGGCCAGATCCAAATCTTGGTGCAAAACACTGTTAATCATCTACTAAGTAAAATTTTAAGCTCAAAAACATAGGTAAATTAGTAATAATATAAAACATTGGACTTATACACTATATGTAAGCAACCTATGTTTTGAAATTTCCATCTTTATAATAGTAAATATTAATACTAATATTTATACATTTGCGACTGAGGAAGATAATCGTCGTTTTTAGTGACAATTTCGTCGCTTCTGTCGTCATAAGATTACCTATTTATTAAAAAATTTAAAACTATTCATTTTTATGAAAAATCAGCTAAACCAATTGAAGCTTGTTCTTAGCTTCGTATTCTGTTTATCTTTGGTTTTTGTTAATGCACAAATTGACGGTATACCTTTTGGAGATTTGCCTCCTACTAGCGAGTATGGAAAATGCTATGCGAAGTGTAAGATACCAGATGTTTACGAAAACGTGTCTGTACAAAAGTTAAAGAAAGAAGCAAGCACAAAATTAACTAAGGTGCCTGCAGTTTATGAAACTCTTACTGAAACTGTATTAGCGAAAGAAGCTTCTACTAAGTACAAAACTGTTCCTGCTACATTCAGAACAGCAACTGAACAAGTAATGGTTGAACCAGAAAAAAGAACTCTTAGAACTGTACCTGCAAAGTACAGAACTGATTCTAAGCAAGTATTAGTTTCTCCTGCTAGAGGTCAGTGGGTAAGAAAGAAGAAGTCTCCAAACTGTTTCTCTTCTAATCCAGATGATTGCTACGTAGCATGTTACGAAGAAGTACCTGCTGTTTATAGAACTGAGAGCTACCAAGTATTGGTTTCTCCAGCAACTACTACTGAAGATGTGAAGCCTGCAGTTTTCAAAACTGTAAGCAGACAAGTTATCGATCAGCCAGCTAGAGTTGAGGAAATTCCAGTTGAAGCTGAATATAAGACTATCACTAAGAAGGTTCTTGTTTCTCCTGAATCTACTAGAGAAGAAGTTATTCCTGCTGAATATACTAGCGTAAATGAGAAGAGATTAGTTTCTGAAGGTGGTTTCACTGTATGGACTGAGATTCTTTGTGCAGCAAATACAACTAACTCTAAAGTTGCATCTGTACAAAGAGCATTAAATGCTGCTGGTTATAACGCTGGATCACCTGACGGTGTTATGGGTGTTAGAACTCAGAGTGCTCTTAAGCAATTCCAAAATGATAAAGGTTTACCAATTGGTAACCTAAATCTTGAAACGCTTAAAGCTCTTGGTGTAAGTGCAAACTAATAATACGCAATTGAGTTATTATCTCGATTGACGATATAAAACCTAACATAAAGACTTATCATCTCGTATGGATGATAAGTCTTTATTTGTTTTAATAAGAATATGAAATTTACAGAATTCAATTTCTCACAAGAGCTTAACGACGCCCTAGACTCTATGGGTTTTGTGGAAGCGACTCCTGTCCAGCAAGAAGCAATTCCTCTGATTTTAAAAAATCATGACCTTATTGCTTGTGCTCAGACTGGAACTGGGAAGACTGGTGCCTTCTTACTTCCAGTTTTGCAAAAAATATGGGAAAGTAAAGATAGAGACTCTGTAAATACATTAGTCATAGTACCTACTCGCGAATTAGCCTTGCAGATTGATCAGCAAGTAGAAGCAATGTCTTATTTCCTTGGTATCAGTTCAATCGCCGTCTATGGTGGAGGGGATAAGCACGATTGGGATAAGCAACGGAAAGCCCTTTCCACTGGAGCGGATATTGTAATTGCTACACCAGGTAGATTGATAGCGCATATGCAATTAGGATATGTAAAGATGAAAAAAGTAAAGCAACTTATACTTGATGAAGCAGATAGGATGCTTGACATGGGTTTCCTCAGCGATATCATGAGTATTATTAAAAACATTTCTCCCAAAAGACAAAATTTACTTTTCTCGGCAACTATGCCTAAAAATATTAGAGATCTTTCTTCGAAGATTTTAGTTGATCCAAAGTCAATAAGTTTATCCATTTCGAAGCCTGCTGCTGGGGTACTCCAAGGAGCATATCTCATCAATGATATCGACAAGGCAAAACTCATCGTTGAGTTGCTTAAAGATAAGAGAGACAAATACAAGTCAGTGATTGTGTTCTCTTCTACAAAAAAGAATGTAAACAACATTGTAGGTGCACTTAAAAAAGCACGTATTGATGCGGCTGGTATTTCTTCAGATCTAGATCAAAAGGAGAGAGAGCGTGTCTTATTAAGCTTTAGAAATAGAAAAACTCAGATCATAGTAGCTACTGATATACTAAGTAGAGGTATAGATATTACCGATATCAATTTGGTTATCAACTTTGATGTACCTAACGATGCGGAGGATTATGTTCACCGTATAGGTAGAACTGCTAGAGCCAACACAACGGGTGTAGCTTTAACCTTTATCAATAAGTATGATATCAAGAAGTTTAAAGATATCGAAGCAATGATTGAGGATACAGTGCAAAAGATTCCTTTACCTGAAGGTTATGCAGAAGGGCCGGACTACAGTCGTACTTATGGTAAAAAACCAAGAGGTGGTGGTGGAAAAAGGTTTGGAGGTAATCGCTCAGGAGGTTCTGGAAAGAATCGCAACTCTAAGGGTAAAAGTCCAGGAAAGAAAAGCTACAAAAAATCTTAACTGACTTTAATACTTTAGTTGACTGCATAAATATTAATTGGCCTGTTCTAGGCCAATTTCAATTCCTTTTTCCAACATAAAAGCATAAGCTGCATCATACTCATTTGGTATATGACCATCTAAGATGGCGTCCTTAATAGCATCCTTGATAGTGCCAACTTCTCTACTTGGTGGAATATTAAATGTAGTCATAATCTGCTCTCCTGAAATAGGTGGTTGCCAATTCCTTATATGATCTTTTTCCTCTACTTCGATCATTTTTTGCTGAACAATTTCATAATTATCTAGATACCTTTTGACCTTTTTAGGATTCTTCGAAGTAATATCAGCTTTGCAAAGCATCATTAATGCGTCGATATCATCACCCGCTTCAAACAATAATTTTCTAATTGCAGAGTCTGTTATGTTTTCTTTCGTTAAGCTAATCGGTCGCAGATGTAGTTTGACCAATTTTTGCACAAACTTCATTTTTGCATCTAAGGGCAACTTCAATCTTCTAAAAATTCTAGGAACCATAGCAGCACCTAAACCATCATGTCCATGAAAAGTCCAGCCAATCTTTGGCTCAAATCGTTTGGTAGGAGGCTTAGCTATGTCATGCATGATTGCTGCCCAGCGAAGATAAAGATCTCCCGTATGCTTAGAGATATTATCTAGCACTTCGAGGGTATGGTAAAAATTATCTTTATGACTTTTCCCTTCCCTTACTTCTACGCCATGTAGCTTCACCATTTCAGGAAAAAAGCGCTTCAATAAACCTGAATCAAAAAGCATTTTAAATCCCCGCGAAGGTGGATCGGACATCACTATTTTATTGAGCTCTGTGATGATTCGCTCTCCAGATATAATAGTCAATCTACTACTCTGCTTTTTGATCGATTCGAAACAGTTAGGATCTATTTCAAATTTTAATTGACTAGCAAAACGAATGGCTCGCATCATTCTTAAAGGATCGTCAGAGAAGGTTTTATCAGGTGCCAATGGAGTTTTTATCAGACGATCTGCAAGATGTTTGATTCCATTAAATGGATCAATGAGCTCCCCGAAGTTTTCATCATTAAGACTAACAGCCAAGGCGTTAATTGTAAAGTCTCTACGAAGTTGATCATCGCGCAAGGAACCCTCTTCTACGGTCGGCTTGCGGCTATCCTGACGATAAGACTCTTTTCTAGCACCAACGAACTCTATCTCTAGTTCTCTGTGCTTGAGCATAGCCGTTCCAAATCTTTTAAAAACACTTAGCCTAGGTCTTGGGTGCAAGGCACTAGCTACTGCTGTGGCAAGCTCTATACCTGAGCCAACACAAACCACATCTAAATCTTTGGAATCTCTATTGAGTAAACGATCTCTAACGTATCCACCGACTATATAGACTGGGAATCCGAGAGACTTAGCTACCTCACCGATTAGGCTAAGTATGTCTCGTTCATAATCTTCTATCTTAAATAGCAATATACTTACACTTGAACTTCACAATACGTTTCTTCAATCTCTGAAAGAATCTGAAAGATAATATCTAGATTGTTTTCCTGCACTAATCTCGATCTATAATATTTTATATTTCTTAGACCTCTAAAATAATTGGTGTAATGTCTTCGCATTTCTAGGATACCCAATACTTCGCCTTTCCACTCTACAGAGTGCGTAATGTGTTGGCGTACGGCCTTTAATTTGTCTTTCAACGTAGGCTCAGGAAGATGCTTACCTGTCTTAAAGTAATGTTTGATTTGAGCGAAAATCCATGGATTTCCTATCGCAGCACGACCGATCATAATTCCATCTACACCATATCGCGCTCTATACTCCTTTGCCTTTTCGGGTGAGTTGATATCCCCGTTTCCAAAAATCGGAATATGGATGCGAGGATTATTTTTAATCTCACCGATCAGGGTCCAGTCCGCTTCGCCTTTGTACATCTGTTGACGGGTGCGACCATGTATGGACAGAGCCTGGATACCAGTATCCTGCAATCGTTCTGCCACTTCGTTTATTTTGATACTATTTGAATCCCAGCCTAAACGTGTTTTTACTGTCACGGGCAGATTAGTGGACTTGACGACAGCTTTTGTAAGTTCTACCATTTTTGGTATATCCTTTAGAATTCCGGCACCCGCACACTTATTAACAACCTTTTTTACAGGGCAACCATAGTTGATATCCAAGACTTCAGGTTTTGCCTCTTCTACAATTTCGGCGGCACGCATCATACTATCCAAGTTTGCACCGAATATTTGTATACCTACAGGTCTTTCCTCGGGATATATATCTAGCTTCTGTACACTCTTTCTAGCATCTCTGATCAGCCCCTCTACAGAAATGAATTCTGTGTACATCATATCAGCGCCATATTCCTTGCACAAAGCCCTAAAAGGAGGGTCACTTACATCCTCCATAGGTGCCAAAAGCAATGGAAATTCTCCCAAATCAACGTCTCCTATTTTTACCATAATTCTAATCTATACCCAAATTTCAGATAGTATTTTGGTTTACGCAATTATTCTACGCTAAATCTTTACAAAACATGCTAATAGGATAGTTATATTGCGAAAAAGCTTAATCTTTAAGCAGTAATAACCGTAATAAAATGATTAATATTTTAATTTTACCGCATCTAACACCATTTGGATTTGATGAACTTCTCTAATGCAAACGGTATAAATTCAAAACCAAGGCCTTTTATCAAGGTTTAAAAGATAGACACTATGTTTGAAAGTTTTTTAGGACACAGTCCAAAATGGTATAAATTTACCATGATCGGTTTCCTAGTTTTTAATGTCTTTTCTTACTTCGTTCTAGGCCCCACAGTGACTGCTTGGATATTTATTTTGGAGTTCATTTTTACCTTAGCGATGGCCTTAAAGTGTTATCCACTTCAGTCTGGTGGACTTCTAGCTATTCAAGTACTTTTTCTAAATCTAACGACTGCCAAACATGCTTATGTGGAAGTCGCCGCCAATCTAGAGGTAATCCTGCTTTTAGTATTTATGGTAGCCGGTATTTATTTTATGAAACCGCTGCTGATGTTTATTTTCAGTAAAGTCTTTACCAAGATCAAATCCAAGGTTTTATTATCTGTTTTATTCGTATTCCTCTCAGCTTTATTATCCGCCTTCCTTGATGCACTAACAGTAACCGCAGTTTTGATTAGTGTTGCAGTTGGCTTCTATGGGGTCTATCATAAGATTCACTCTAGTCATAAAGATTATGATAATGATGGGATTGAGGATCGTAAGGAACTATCAGGTGAAACCTTAGAGCAGTTTAGATCTTTCTTGAGAAGTTTGATTATGCATGGGGTAGTGGGTACTGCTCTTGGAGGTGTATGCACTATAGTTGGCGAACCACAAAACTTATTGATAGGGGAGCGTTTGGGCTGGGATTTCGTTGAATTCTTTTTTGCAATGGCCCATATTACGATGCCAGTTTTAGTCTGCGGTATGATCACAACTGTAATACTTGAAGCAACAGGTTGGTTTGAATTTGGCGCAAAATTACCAGATCAAGTTCGAACAATTATAGAGAATTATACTAATGAGCAAGATAATAAGCGCTCAATCAAGCAGAAAAATGATTTAATTATTCAAGGTGTCGCAGCTGTCTTTTTGATTATCGGGTTGGCAATGCATCTGGCACCAGTTGGACTTATTGGACTGGGTATCATTATATTCCAGACTGCATTTATGGGTATTACCGAAGAGCATCATTTGGGTAAGGCATTCGAAGAAGCATTACCTTTCACAGGGCTACTCGTTGTGTTTTTTGTGATTGTAGCCATGATACATGACAATCATTTATTTTCACCGATTATCGATTATCTACTGACGCTACCTGCTGATCAACAACCAGGGATGTTTTATTTAGCGAATGGTGTCTTGTCTATGATCAGTGATAATGTCTTTGTAGCCACAGTCTATATTGGTGAAGTAGAAGAAGCCTTCAAGGCTGGAAAGATCACGAGAGAACAATTTGAGAACTTGGCAGTGGCAATTAATACAGGTACAAATTTGCCAAGTGTAGCGACGCCAAACGGACAAGCTGCATTCCTCTTTCTTTTGACTTCAGCATTAGCTCCATTGATCAATTTATCTTATTTCAAAATGATGAAGATGGCTTTCCCATACACTATAGTTCTAGGAGTTGTCGGATATTTAGGCGTGACTTATTTATTGTAATAGTTTGGGCGTATCCAAAAATAAAGAAGGAGCATAGTATTTCTACTATGCTCCTTCTTTATTTTTGGATCAGGCTATGCATGACTACGTATTCACTTCGGTCCTTCATCAGATAAGGCTTTACCTCCTGGCCAACACATCTGATTCGGACTACACAGGCTAACCAGCACATGGCCATCCCGATCTGTGTATCATTTCTATCCTTCACGCAGAACATTAATGGATAGTTGAAAATTGGTAGAGATTTTTTAGATCTTTACGTTAGTCGATGCTAACAAACATCTAATACATACTCAGATTCCAGCCCACGTCAGATTAGTTTTACGCACTGATATCAATTAACTTTTAACTTTTAACTCGCAGATGCCGTCGCATCTAACAACTGTTGCTTACTTTTCATTCCAGCTTCTTGCCACAATAATTCACCATTTTTAAAAAACATCAATGTTGGCACTGACTTTACTTTGAATCGCTGAGCAATACTTGGATTCTTGTCAATATCGATTTTAATAACTTTGACTTTACCATCAATCTCATTGGCAAACTCCTGAAGGATAGGGGCTTGCATCTTACAAGGTCCACACCATAGTGCATGAAAATCAACGAGTACCAGTTCCTGGCTACTTATAATGTTATCAAAATTTCCCTTCAATCTAAATATGTTTTAATAAACTAAATATGTTTTATGGCAGAGGAAAGAATATATTATTTGTAATTTTGAACTAATGAATACTACACTCTTCCATCTTACTATAATAAAAAACAACTCTGACTATGAGGATGTTGCATTCAAGTCAGATTTACTTAACCTAAACTACAAGTTTGCTTCAGCCTACTATATTCATCATCCTGATCTGCAGCATTTTCTAAGATTTCCAGATGATGATCAAGAAAGCGCTAATAAGCGTCTCGTGTTCAAGCATTTTTTGAGCCTTTTATTGAGCAATTTAAGTTTATTGAAGCGAGACCATGATTTTTACTTTCCTATAGACATGGATGAAGATTTTACGAGTTTGCTCAAGTGTTCTTTAGATGCTGACGAGCAGCTGCATCTTCAGTTCGGTGTGATTGATAAGTCGGGTATAGGGATCAACATAACCACCCTTGAACCCATAGGAGAAATTTCCAAGGCATTCATTCCGCAAACTGCCAGTGTGGCTTGCGAAAAGGAAGAATTACTTCTTGCTATATCGGAAAACCTACTGCATCTTAATATGGAGGCAGTTAGCTTTACCTCTAAACTAAATTTAAATTAAGTGAACATGGAAAATGCAGAGTGCTTAGCTACTAAGACAATTTTAGAAAATGAAGCCAAAGTGGGTTATATGTTCCGCGAGCAGTCGGATTATCCTGGGGATACCGGATGGCGAATTTTCACTGGGAAGGAGTCATTGGATTTTATAGATAATGATGACAATATTGAAACCTATCCGATCGCAGATGTCATCAAGCGTGACCCAGACATTGAAAAATATCTTGATCTTCCGATCGGCACCGAGTTGGAGCGAGTAGGCGACTCACAAGAGTTTGCAGAAGTACCTTCAGATTAAATCTATACTATGCAACGATTACTCTTCTCGGCTATAATAATATTTCTTAGTGCAGTTCTGTTTTCACAAAACCGAACTGTTGGTACCTTGAATTATACAGAAGATGCACTAGAAGGATATACCTTCTTCTCTCCATTTTCAGGTCGTAGTGCGTACATGGTCGATAACTGTGGGAATCTAATAAACAGATGGGAACAAGGTACCTTTCCAGGCCTTGCGGCTTATTTTTTAGCTAGTGGAAAGATGCTCAGAACGTATAAAGTTACTCCTATTGGACCTTTTACATCGGCAAGTAATGCAGGTGGTGTGGCGCTTGTAGATTGGAATAATAATACCACTTGGTCATACGAATTGAATACAGACACAGAATTATCTCATCATGATGCGGTCATGATGCCAAATGGAAATATTCTTCTTTTGACCTGGGAGTTAATATTATCTGATGAATTAATAGAAAATGGGAGAGATCCAGGAGAAATCGCAGCTCAAGGCTATGCCTGGGGAGAACGAATTATTGAAATAAAGCCAATCGGTAGTAATGAGGTTGAGATAATTTGGGAATGGCATATAAAAGACCATTGGGTTCAAGATCAAGATGCAACGTTGAATAATTTCGGTGTAATAAAAGAACATCCTGAGTTGTTCAATATCAATTTTCCAGGTATAAGTTTCGATTACAATCATTTTAACGCAATTGATTATCATGAAGCATTTGATCAAATTTTAATTTCGTCTAGAAATACAGATGAAATATGGATATTAGATCATAGTACGACTACTGCAGAGGCTGCTAGTCATACTGGCGGAAACTCAGGGATGGGTGGCGACATAATGTATAGATGGGGCAACGGCTTGGTGTATGAAGCTGCCTCAATTGGAGCACAAAGATTTTTTGGACAACACGGAGCCCACTGGATTAAGGATGGTCCAGATAAAGACAAGATCCTAGTTTTTAATAATGGAAATGGACGACCTGGAATTGATTTTTCTACAGTTGAAATACTCAATCCACCTATACTACCAGATGGGAATTATGAAAAAGTGGCTAATGATCCCTATGGTCCTGCAGCTACTGTCTGGGTATATGGTGATGAGCCAGAGCAGCAATTTTATTCCAAGTTCTTATCCAACGCTCAGTATTTAGAAAATGGTAATATCCTTATTAATGCGGGATCCCCAGGTAATATTTTCGAAATCAATCCAGACAAAGAGATTGTGTGGGAATATGAAATTCCATTATTTGGAGATACACCTGCAATGCAAGGCGATAACATAAATAACAACTCTAGTTTTCGAGCCTATAAATTTCCACTAGACTTTAAAGGTTTTGAAGGAATTGATATTATGGTGAGAGATCCTATAGAAATTGATCCAATACCATTAGATCTTTGTCAAGATGATGTCTCAACTGCAACAATTGCAGTAGATCATGAAGTAGAAGTCATTTGTTTAATTGATCATGTTTATATTCAAAACAATAGTCAACTCACATTTCAAGTAAAGCTTTTTAATTCAAATGGAGTATTGATTAAAGAATTTTTAAGTGCTCCTGGTCGCTTATCTATACCAAACGGGAATCTTTCATCAGGCCTTTATTTTATTAGTTTTGTAAATAAGCAAGGGTTGCAATTCACGAAAAAAGTTTTGTTTTAGTGAATATGTATAATTGAGTCCACTCTGTAAACTCACAAAAGCAAAAGTGTTTCTTTTGGGCAATTCGTCAGTTTTTAGAGTGGACTTAAAATTCATTTTTTGAATTCTATCTCGAAGGTTTGGTAATTACTTGATTCAAGATGTGATTTTATAAACAGAATTTTGAGTTTACTTTATTAGGCACATAATATCTATTGTCAAAATATTCACTAATTTGTAGATTCACTACTAAACCATCCACATGATGAGCAACCCCGAAAAGCCTAATAGCACCTCCGTTATAGGTAGACTACTATCCGTTGTATTGGCCTTTGGTCCTGGTATTTTTGCTATCGGCTATACTATAGGAACAGGTAGTGTAACATCTATGATTGTAGCAGGTAGTGAGTTCGGAATGCAATTGCTTTGGGTCTTACTTTTAAGTTGTTTCTTTTCTGGGATACTTATCTACACATATGGGAAATATGCACTAGTATCTGGAAAGACAGCATTGTTTTCATTTAGAAACTATGTCAAATACGGAAAATATTTAGCACTATTTATTTTTATAGCTGTTTCCTTTGGTCAATGGGGGTCTCTGATGGGAATATTAGCTATTTCCTCTAATATTATTTTTGAAATATTAGACCTTAATTTTCCAGGTTTAAGTGAAAGCAAATATGCCATAGTGTTGATCATTGCCACTATCATCATGACTATTTTTTATGGGATCATGCTCATAGGTAAGTACAGTTTTTTTGAAAAACTACTGGTTATATTTGTTTCTATCATGGGATTCTCTTTCATATTTTCACTTTTCTTTGTACATCCTTTACCGCAGGATGTTATTTTAGGCTTGGTGCCAACTATACCAAATGCTGACGAAGGTGGGTATTTAATGGTTGCTGCATTCGTAGGGACGACAATGGCGGCAGCCACATTTTTATCAAGACCATTATTCATACAAGGGAAGGGTTGGACTATAAATGATATGGGCCAGCAAAAGAATGATGCTATCATGGCAGCAGTTTTAGTATTTGTGATTAGCGGTGCTATTATGGCGGTTGCTCATGGGGCATTGTTTGTGAATGGTGAAGTTGTAGATAATGTACTTGATATGTCGAAGCCCTTAGAACCTATAGCTGGAAAATTTGCTGTCAGTATTTTCTTTTTTGGGACATTAAGTGCGGGATTATCATCTATATTTCCTTGCCTACTAATTGCACCATTACTATTGGCAGATTATCAATCTGGAGAACTAGATACAAAGTCTAAACAATTTAGGATCATAACTTTCATCGCATGCCTAGCTGCTATGGTTGGTCCCGTTCTTGGTGCAAAACCAATCCAGGTTCAGATCCTATCTCAAGTATTTAATGTATTTGCTTTACCAGCTGTTGTGTTAGGAATTATAATTCTTGTGAATAATAAAGACCTTATGAAAGGTACTCAAATGGGTACTTTTGTGAAAGTAGGTCTATGGACCGCTTTTATTTTTTCGTTGATTGTTTCTGCTACAGGTATTATTGGACTTCTAGAGTTATAGAGAGACAGACAGAATTAAATAGAAAAAGCCTGATGCAAACGAATCAGTCTTTTTTATTTCTCACTTATAAGACGATCTAGCTAAAAGCTAAGCCTCCATTGATATCTATATTATTACCAGAGACAAAAGATGATTCATCTGATGCTAGATGACATACCAAGTCTGCTACTTCCTCTGCTGCGCCTTCTTTTTTAATTGGAATTTTAGCAGCTACCGCAGTACGAATTTCTTCTTTGGTAATGTCTTCGTAAAATGTAGTATCTATCAAACCTGGACATACGGCATTTACTCTATTGGGCATCTCAATCAACCTCGTTCAAACTGTATCCAAATTAAAGACATATTTATTCCACTTATCCTCTTGAACTACTTCGTTGCTTCTTTGTCGCTTAGCTATTGCTAAAAAGATGCTACTTGCTACTGCTGGTAAGCAGTAGTTTCTTCCTTACATTGACCCACTAAGTCAATATTGCTGCGCAACAGTCAATCATCTTGTATTTCAAACGGTAAATAAATTTACATTCTTTCAGAAGTTAGTAGAGGTGCCCTTATGCCTTTAGGTTTCAATTTTTGTCTTAGCGGAAGCGTATAGCTGGAGCTCGACAAGCCAGAGGCGCGTTAGAGGTGAGGGACTGTAGCGGTATCGCGGTTATTCACCGCGGTAGTAGTGGAAGCCCCGACGGCTCCCATTTTTTTTGGGATGGCGGCACCCCCAAATTAAAATACTGTTTTTGATATCTAGACTTGTGTGAACAAAAAAAGGTTGCCAGTAAATCACTGACAACCTTAGGGTTTGGATGTTCAATATATTTTTATACCATCTCAGTGGATGCAAAATGGAAGTTACCCTCAATGTTTGCATTTTCATCAGAATCAGATCCGTGGACTGCGTTCTCTCCAATGCTAGTTGCATATAGCGCACGAATAGTGCCTTCTGCAGCCTCCTTAGGATTAGTAGCTCCGATCAATGTTCTAAAATCTTCAACAGCATTATCTTTTTCTAGGATGGCAGCAACGATAGGTCCAGAAGACATAAAGTCAACTAATTCGCTATAAAATGGTCTCTCTTTGTGAACAGCGTAAAACTCACCAGCTTTCTGCTTGCTAAGGTGTGTCATCTTTAACGCTACAATTTTGAATCCGCCTTTATTGATGTGTGCCAATATAGCACCTATGTGGCCATTTTTCACAGCACCTGGCTTGATCATGGTAAATGTTCTATTTCCTGCCATTGTATTATAATTTAGTTTGAATTTTGCGCAAAAGTAATAAATTCTGAGGTCTGATGTTTAGTTTCGACATAATTTATTTAGATCATAGTAAAGACATATTATATAACTATGGATGTGATGTTAAGGGATTTGTGTCAATGAATACATACCTTTGCAGACCGAAGAAGATACGACAAACTAAATAATGCAGAATTTCACCCAACTCCAAAATTTTTTATCCACGCCTAAGGATATCTTGATTACTTCGCACCGTAATCCCGATGGGGACGCTGTGGGTAGTTCTCTTGCCTTGATGGCATACCTAAAATCAAAATTTCATACTGTATATGTTTCTTTTCCATCTGAATTTCCAGACAACTTCTCTTGGATGGAAGGTAGTGATGAGATCTTAATCTATGACTTGAAGGTAAAGAAAGTGAACAAGATCATCGATAATGTAGATTTAATTTTTGCTCTGGACTACAATGGACTCTCAAGAATTGATAAAATGGGGGATTACATTGGTAAGGCAGATGTTCCTGTAGCAATGATCGATCATCATTTGGATCCAGCCGATTTTAGTCAATATACTTTGTCAGATCCAAGCGCAAGTAGCACCTGCGAGTTGATATTCGACTTTATCAAAATGATGGACAAGGATAGTTCGATAGACCAAAAGGTAGCTGAGTATATCTATACTGGAATTTTGACGGACACGGGCTCTTTTAAATACAGCGTTTCACCAAAGCTATTTAATATTTGCGCGCAGCTCATAGAGTCTGGCGTGAATGCGGATAAAGTGCAAGGATTAGTATTTAATAGTCTGCCAAAGAAGAACTTAGATTTGCTTGGTTACTGTCTAAATAAGAGGATGGAGATTATACCAGAATTAAAAACAGGCATCATTAGTCTAACGAAAAAGGACTATGATAATTTCGACATCCAGCGAGGTGATACAGAGGGAATTGTAAATTATTTACTGATGCTAAAAGAGGTACAAATAGCCGTTTTTGTGTCTGAACAGCCCAAGATAGTTAAGTTATCGCTACGCTCAAAAGGTGACTTTGCCGTTAATGAAATAGCAAATAAGCATTTTAAGGGTGGTGGGCATAAGAATGCTGCGGGTGGAGCTTCTTTCTCAGGGCTCAATTCTACCATCAATAAGTTGAAACGTGTACTAGGAGAAGAGGTAGGAGACAGTTCATTCAAGTCCTATCCACCAGAATCTAAGTAGCGGTTAAAATTTTCTCGTATATATTATACCCAATTTCCTCGGCAAAAACCGTGATAATTTGGTATGTTTGCGCATCAAAAAATTTCAAGGCATGAAAAATCTAATATTTATATTTATTACCGCATTATTGTTCTCCTGTGGAGGCGATATGGGAGCTGGTAAACTAGGAGGTTCTAACAGTATCGACGGTGAAATCGTACCTGGATTCACATACGTAAATCATACCAAAAAAGGTGGTAAAACACCACAATTGACAGAGTATGCTTACTTCAATTATTACGTGATGGATGGTGACTCTATGATGTTCAATAACCTGAGTACAGGAAAACCACAGAAGGTTGTTATGTCGGATGATTTTTCTGGTAGATTAGCAGGACAAAAGCCTTTGATTTTGGCGCTGCAAAAGATGTCAATCGGAGATAGCTTATCTCTCTATATTCCAAGAGATTCTTTACCTCCAAATAATAACCTAAAATCGGACAAATTAACCTACCATATTTCATTGGTTGATATCAAGGATGAAGCTGCATTCTTGAAAGATGCTGAAGCTGAGGCAGCAATCAGAAAAGAGGAGATGGCAGCAAATCAAGCTAGGGAATCAGAGATTGCCGAAATGGTTGATTTACGTGCGAAAGAATATAAGAGCGGTGCTTTGGATGGCAAAATTAAAACAACAGAATCTGGGTTGAAGTATATAATTCACGAAGAAGGTTCTGGTGATAGACCTAAACCGGGTCAAGAGGTATTTGCTAATTACTTTGGAGCCTTGACAGATGGTACGCCATTTGATAATTCGTTTAAGAGAGGTCAGTTATTTAACTTTCCGATTGGTCAAGGAAGAGTGATTAGAGGATGGGACGAAGGATTTGCTCTATTGAAGCCAGGTTCCAAAGCAACTTTTTTCATTCCAGCTGAGCTTGGATACGGAGCTACTGGATCGCCTCCGACTATACCTGGGGGTGCTGAGTTGATCTTTTATGTAGAATTTGATAGCGCTAGATAATTATGACCGAAGATCACTTAGCAAAATTGAAAGAAAGATTGGATGCTTTAAATCAATATCTTTGACGTCGACAAGCGTCTCGTAGAGATAGAAGAGAAACAGCAACTTACTTTGGACCCAAACTTTTGGAATGACTCAAGTCGTGCAGAAGGTATTTTGAAGAAAATCAAAATGAATAAAAACTGGGTAGAAGATTATCAAAAAGTTTCTGCTATATATGATGATACGGAGGTTCTATTGGAGTTTTTTCGAGAGGGCGAAGTTGAAGAAGCAGAACTAGAAGATCAATTTAAAAAGAGTGAGACTTCGATAGGTGATCTTGAGTTTAAATCCACCCTTGATACCAAAGAGGATGCACTTTCCTGTTTACTAGAAATTAACGCTGGAGCAGGTGGGACTGAGTCCTGTGACTGGTCGGAAATGCTGTTGCGCATGTATACCATGTGGGCCGAGAAGAGCGGCTATAAAGTACGTCTACTAAATGAAGTTCGTGGCGATGTAGCTGGTATCAAATCAGCAGAAATAGAAATAGTGGGGGACTACACTTATGGTTATCTCAAGGGTGAAAATGGGGTGCATAGGTTAGTACGTATCAGCCCATTTAATGCCCAGGGAAAAAGACAAACATCTTTCGCGAGTGTCTTTGTACACCCATTGATCGATGATACGATTGAGGTTGTGGTTAATCCTGCGGACATAGAATGGGATACCTTTAGAGCTAGTGGTGCGGGTGGTCAGCATGTCAATAAAACAGAGTCTGCAGTGCGAGTTCGTCATTTACCTTCTGGAGTGGTAGTTGAATGTCAACAAGAACGTTCTCAGCATCTCAATAGAGAAAAGGCTATGACTATGTTGAAATCCCGTCTCTACGAAATAGAACTTCAGAAGCAATATGCAGAGCGTGATAGCGTGGAAGCTGGTAAAACAAAAATAGAATGGGGTGCACAGATTAGATCCTACGTACTTGACGATCGTAGAGTGAAAGATCATCGTACCAATCATATGACCAATAAGACTGACGCTGTTCTCGATGGCGATCTCGATGATTTTCTGAAAGCCTTTCTGATGATGGGGAGTAGTTAGTTTTGCATTAGTATGATAGCTTTGGTAATCAAAGTTCGGTAGCTATTTAGGAGTAGGCTCATTTATTAATCATTATATTTTGAGGCTAAATTACAACAGTTGAAAAATCGTCCTGCAAATATTAAGACTATTCGTAACCTCCTTGTATGGGCATTAATTTGTGTTTGTCTGGGCCGTGCTTATCAATGCATTTTTTGGGATATCCCAATTCGTTCTTTAATCTGGAATGAGGATCTATTTACTAGATTAATTAAGACCTTGTTTGATCTAGATTGGAATGAATACCTGAACTACACCAATACTAGCGGTATAATAAATGCTTTTGTTTCTGGCATTGGATGGAGTTTATTGATAGCGCTTTTGCTAGTGCTTCTTACACGAAAACTTAAATCATTTTCGTTAAGCTGGATCAGTATTATTCTTACATTTATTGCGATACTATATCATTTGGAGAAGTTTAGAACTGCAGGTCAATTCTTTGAGTACAGTCTGCAATTTATGACACCACTCTTATTTCTGTTCTTCTTGAAATGTGAGATAAATCCTAGATGGCAACTTCTAGTAAAAATTTGTATTGCACTCACTTTTACAAGTCACGGTTTGTATGCACTTGGATTTTATCCTGTGCCTGGAAATTTTGTAGCAATGACCATTAAGATCTTGCATGTATCTAATGATACAGCAATTTTACTGCTACAAACTGTGGGAATTGTAGATGTCTTTGCCAGCATAGGACTCTTCTTTAAGGGGAAGGTTTTTGCTTGGAGTATTTGGTATTGTATAGTATGGGGGGCGCTGACAGCACTAGCTAGGATAGTGGCCAATATAGATATAGACTGGATACTTCCGTCCTTACACCAATGGGCATACGAGGCTATATATCGGGTACCTCACTTTATGGTGCCAATTGCACTATGGATGGCAAGTAAGAATGATCTATCCTCTACAGAGAAAGAATCATAGACATGTCCAAAACGTCTTGATTTAAGTGCTTTTTCTTTTCTATAGCATCAACAAATGGAGTGTAAGACAAATTATGATTTTGTATTCCAATCATTACGTTAGATTTGCCATCTAAAAGGGCATTGACAGCTCCATATCCCAATCTACTGGCTAGCATTCGATCTGCTGCTGACGGCGCACCACCCCTCTGTAGATGACCTATAACGGCAACCCTCGTTTTATCTTTGCCTACTACAGCTCCAACTTTTTCAGCTATAGCATGTGCACCTCCGATGTTAGAACCCTCTGCTACAATAATCACACTAAAGAGCTTTTTACGATTCACTCCTTTTTTAAGTGTTTCAATGATTTCTTCCTCAGAGATTTTACTTTCTGGGACAATGACTGTCTCTGCTCCTGACCCAATACCCGTAGCTAAGGCGATAAAGCCAGCATGACGACCCATCACTTCGATAAAGAACAATCGATTATGTGAATCAGCAGTATCTCTTATTCTATCTACTGCTTCGATAGCAGTATTAATGGATGTATCAAATCCAATAGTAAAGTCAGTGCCATACAAATCATTATCTATGGTACCTGGGATTCCCACAAACGGGATGTCATATTCACTAGTGAAAACTTTTGCTCCGGTGAAGGTCCCATTGCCACCAATAGCAATGCAAGCATCAATATCAAAAGCAGATAGTTTTTCAAAAGCGACTGCTCTTCCTTCTTTGGTGCGAAATTCTTCACATCTAGATGTTTTCAAGATAGTACCACCTCTATGTATAATATTACCTACATCTTTGGTTTCAATACGCTCAATTTCGCCTTCAATCATACCTGTATAGCCTCTATTTACGCGATAAATATGAAGATCATGATAAGTAGCAGTACGGACAACAGCTCTAATGGCAGCATTCATTCCCGGGGCATCACCACCAGAAGTAAAGACCGCTATTCTTTTTATTTCTTTTCCCATTTTACTTTATATTGTTTCGCAGATATGCGCTGCAAAGTAAGTGTATTATTGATTATATGTCAAATGAAATGCGCATAGTTCTTCAATTGGGTTTTTACATATTTTCTTTATCGACAAATCATATTTTTGCAAACTGGTTTCAAGTTCAAATTTAAAATAGGACGCTATACTACCAGTAAAGTATTGATCAGTATGGAGATATTCTGGATTCCGTTTAATTTGTTTCGTAATAAAAGCATCGAACTCAGTAAGAATCAAATGATTAATAGCCGCATGATGTTTTATATGATGCATGCATTTTGCGAACGCTACAATTTTTGATTTTGAATCTTCTTGATAGATATATTTTAATACCTCACTTTTTTTCATTTTACAGTAGGCTTCTATCTCATGCTGTATCTCTTCTGCAAGTAGATCATCAAAGTAGGCCTGCAACAGAGAATAACCCAATTTATAGCCTGAGCCGTGATCCCCAAAGAGATATCCAACGTTGGGTAGAATATTAGTTATTCCTTCTCCATCATAGACACATGAGGCGGAGCCCGTTCCTAGTATATTTATTTGACCAGATTTGGTTTTTGCAATGGCCCTTGCTGAGCCTAACAGGTCTGAATGTACAGATATATTCTTAATCCCAAATTGTTTGCTGATTATTGCCTTCATCCGAGCTTGCACTTCAATGCTAGCACATCCAGTGCCATAATAATATACCATCGTGTTTGCTGCAGTCTGATCTAGGCAATCCCGTAATATCAAGCTTATTGCATCATCTGACATGTAATTAGGATTAATGCCTTGATATAGTTTTACTTCTCCAATCTTTTGATCTTCTATTAAGCATACTTTCGTGCTTGTAGCACCTGCTTCGATAATAATCATAATGAGGAAGGTTTAAAGTCAAAGAAGGATAATTGAAACTTCGAAAATTCTCGCTTTTTGATGGGTACGTTCCAGAATCCATCATAAGTGATAAAGCTCGGATAATAGAGATCCTCTATGATCTCAAGCTCAATATGCATGCTCACATCAAATTGATATAGACCGGCAGAGTAAGCCAGCTGATAATCGCGACCGACTACTTTGAAGCTTGATTTGTCAAAGTAGGTTTCCAAATGTTTGATCACTACCTTATTCTTGTCGACGAACTCTTGTTTTACTTGTGCACTGAATACGTAGCAATCTATTTTACCATTGAATAATGCATTTGTAATTTTGAAATCATAGTACTGTATCATAGGATCTTCAAAAATGCTCGTTTTGTCTCCTAAGAAAGGGATGTCAGCCTTTTCACCAGGTTTAAAAATTAGCTTCTTTAGTTCGAAAACATACTTTTCCATTCTTGAATCATTGGCTCGATCCAATTTTTTATTTCTTGTTGCACATGTCTTTTGATGAGTGTAAAATAGGCGATCGTGTAACTGCGATGTAAAGTAGTTGTACTTTCTTTTTTTTCCTTTTTTAAAATAATCACCGTCGTGCTCAATATTGATGTAGTCCATGTTTCTGCAATTACCAACTGCAGTCTGTTGTATTGTGTCTAAATAGCTTGCTTTTTCTTTACCTTTCTTATTAAAAAATTGAAAATGATTTGCAGATTTGTAGGTAATGAATCTCAAATTGTGAAAGGCTTCTAAGAATGATTCGTCTGTCCTGACCATTTCAATAAAATCATCTTTATCAAAGCCAGATCTAGACGCGGTAACTACAAAGGAGTCTAGATAAATCAGTGCGGATATATCAGTAAGGCTGTCTCGTTGCGCTGTAGTTGGATTTAAGGCGCTTAGTACAAGTGAAACGACAAGAAACTGTTTAAAAATATAGCTCATAGACCACTTCCTATAGATTAGGATTTTATATTTGCGACAAAATAATAATAATATGAAGAAAGTAGCAGTAATTGGTGCAGGCACTATGGGTAACGGGATCGCACACGTATTTGCCATGAATGGTCATGATGTCAAATTGGTTGATATTAGCCAAGAAGCATTAAACAGAGCTCTAGTGACGATAGGTAAGAACCTGGATAGAATGGTGGCGAAAGGAATACTAACTGCTAAAAATAAAAATTCCACTTTATCCAATATAGTTTGCGTTACGGATATTGCATCGATTAAAGATCGAGACTTGGTGGTGGAAGCGGCAACTGAAAATGTGGATTTAAAATTGAGAATATTTAAGGAGCTTGATGCCAATACTAAGAAAACATGTATTCTGGCAACGAACACTAGTTCTATCTCTATCACCAAGATTGCTTCCGTTACATCAAAGCCAGATAAGGTGATTGGAATGCATTTCATGAACCCTGTGCCTGTAATGAAATTGATTGAGGTCATTAAAGGCTATTCTACAAGCTCTGCTGTAACTAGGAAGATCATGAAATTATCTACCGATATTGGTAAGAATCCCGTAGAGGTAAATGACTACCCAGGATTTGTGGCGAATCGTATCTTGATGCCCATGATCAATGAGGCTATTTATTCACTCTATGAAGGCGTTGCTGGAGTAGAAGAAATAGATACAGTAATGAAACTAGGAATGGCACATCCAATGGGACCTTTGCAGTTGGCTGACTTTATTGGTTTGGATGTTTGCCAAGCAATATTAGAAGTACTGCATGATGGCTTCGGAAACCCGAAGTATGCGCCTTGCCCTCTACTAGTCAATATGGTGACTGCAGGCAAAAAAGGGAGAAAATCTGGCGAGGGTTTTTACACTTATGTCAAAGGATCGAAAGAAACAAAGGTCTCTAAGCAATTTAGCTAAAAAATACTCATAAATAATCAAGCTCAACCTAAGAATATGATAAAGCTATCCGATTACTCCACTAAGCCTCCAAAAGGCTATGATAAAAAAGAAACTCGAAAGAAATTAAAAGAGGTCTGCGAGGAAATTGAAGAATTACAAGAGCTTTTAATTGCTAATAAGAAGCATTCCTTGTTAGTCGTTTTACAAGGCATGGATTCTTCAGGTAAAGGAGGTGCTACACGAGAAACTTTTAAGTATTGCTCTCCGAGCGGCGTAAAAGTGAAAGCGTTCAAAAAGCCTACAGACAAAGAATTTTCTCACGATTTTCTGTGGAGGGTACAAAAGCACGCTCCTGCAAAAGGAATGATTCAAGTTTTCGATAGGAGTCATTATGAAGATGTGTTGATACATAGAGTTCACGGATGGATCAATGAGGCGCATTGTGATAGGCGGATCTCTGCGATCAATGCATGGGAGGAGTTATTACAATTTGATAATAATACCACGGTTTTGAAATTCTACATGCATCTCTCTAAAGAACGTCAAACGGAAAAACTCAAAGAAAGAATTAGCGATCCTACTAAGAATTGGAAGCACAATGATGGAGATTGGGAGGAAGCGAAGCTTTGGGATAAATACAGAGACGCATATGAAAATGCCATCAACAAATCTAGTATTCCTTGGATCATTGCTCCAGTAGATTCACGTACATACAGGAATTATTTCATAGCAACGCATGTGAGAGATACCCTCAAATCCTTCAAAGAAAAGTACCCACTCTTAAAAGAATCAAAATATGCCCGATAAGGTCAGAGTAGATAAGTGGCTTTGGAGTGTGCGAATTTTTAAATCCCGCACACTAGCAACCACTGCTTGCAAGAGTGGTAGGGTGAAAATAGGGGAGTCTAGCCTTAAAGCTTCCTACTTGTTATCAGGTGGGGAGCATATCCTAGTTCGAAAAGGTGGTTATCTTTTTGAATTTAAGGTAGTTGAATTGATTGCTAAAAGGGTTTCTGCTTCTTTGGCTACACCGTGCTATGAGGATCTTACCACAGAAGACGAGCTTAATAAATATAATACGTGGTATGTTGGAAAAGCCAGTGCTGAGAAGCGTGAAAAAGGTGCTGGAAGACCTACCAAGAGAGATCGAAGAGAGCTCGAAGATTTTAAAGAAGAACAGTACAATTTTGATGATTTATAGCCACTTTTTTATGACATTGTATTAGAGCCAAAGTCTTACCTAACTGCTTATAAGACAAATATCTACACTCTACCTTACATAACACTTACCCCTTAGGGTAGTTCGAACTAAAAATACTAAGTTATCTTTCCATTTATTTAACGCATCCTTACACTGCATGTAATTGTGACTTTATGATTTCGTTAACGTCTAATTCAATATTAGAATATATAGAAACAAAATTTACTTAAAACACTTAAAATTTTAAAATGGAATTTATAACTAACAATCTTGGAGGCCTTATGGAAGGCTTATTAGCGTGGGCTCCTAAATTAATAGGCGCTATTCTCGTGCTTATTATTGGTTTATGGATAGTTAATAAGCTTGTTGACATGATGGGTAAAGCCATGGCTAAGTCTGGACTTGATGCGGATTTAATCCCTTTCCTTACTTCAATGATCGGCGTGGTTTTGAAAGTTATGCTTTTGATAAGTGTAGCTGGTATAGTAGGAATTGAAACTACAGCTTTTGTAGCATTACTTGGTATGGCTGGTGTGGCTTTAGGTATGGCTCTTCAGGGTACTTTAGGTCACTTTGCATCTGGCGTACTCATCTTATTATTCAAGCCTTACAGAGTAGGTGATTTGGTTGATATTCAAGGTCAAGTTGGAACAGTAAGAGAAATTCAAGTTTTTAATACTGTTATTGATTCACTTCAAAACAAGAAGGTTATTATTCCTAATGGTTTAGCTACTTCAGGTATTATGACAAACTTATCTGCTACTGACTTCTTGAGAGTAGATTTGAATATTGCAATGCCTTACGAGGAAGATTTTGAAAAAGTACAAAAGATTGTACTGGATGCTCTAAAAAGTACACCGCATGTATTGACTACGCCAGAACCCGTTGTAGAAATTGAAAAATTTGATGAAAACAATATACTTCTCGCAGTTAGACCATTCTCAACATGCGAAACTTACTGGGATGTATATTTCGGCTCATATAAAAATGTAAAAGCTGCTCTAGGTAAAGCAAATATCGAAGTTGCATACCCAAAGAGAAAGATGGTTGGCGATGCAAAAGTTGCCATGAATTAAAACTGATTACCCATACAAATAAACACAAAAAGGGTATCTACTTTCGAGTAGGTACCCTATTTTTTTTATGCTTATACAGTAGTAATAACTGCTGTAGCTTACATGATAAATGACTTGATGGAGTATCTAAAATTGTCTATTGGAATGATAGAATAGGGGCTAATTTTTTTTTGAGTGACTATCCGCATACTGTACACCAAACCTGTGTAGACCATTAGTTGACAGAAAGTTGTATGCAAACAAGTATTTAGATACTAACAAGTTGATGTTCAATACATTATGACATATTACTGTACAACAAGCGGATAGTCAATAAATTTAATATGGAGACTTGTGAGAGGCAAAATTTAAGTACGCATCTTACTTCTGCGCACTAGATAAGATTGAAGGATAGGTCTAAAACCACGGTTAATGTCAGTTTCTACGTAGTCTATTTTGTATTGTAGACACTTCAAACGAAGATTCTCTTTCATCTTAGCTACTTGCTCAACGTAATATTCTTTTACTTGATTAGACTGTAAACGCACTTCCTCGCCAGACTCCATATCAACAAAAACATAGGGTCTATTCTCAAATTCAAAATCAACTTCAAGGGCTTTATCTACCGTATGGAATAAGACGACCTCATGCTTATTATATTTGAGATGCTGGAGAGCAGAAAATATTTCATCTGCGTCACCTTGATCAAACATATCACTAAAAATCATGACTAGAGACCTTCTTGGAATACTGTCTGCAATCTGGTGTAAGGCAGCAGCAGTAGAAGTTTTTCTATTGTTGACAGGATTATCTATTAGCTTTTGAAGCATACTCATCAGCAGTCTATAGTGTACGGTGCTAGATTTACATTTGGTATGCGTAGTTACTGTCTCATCAAAGAGAGATAATCCGAATGCATCACGCTGTTTCTTTAGTAAATTCATTAAAGCAGCACCTGCTAAAGCAGAAAAAAGTAATTTGTTAATCTTCTTTTTACCATCAAATTTCGGCTCTGGAAAGTACATAGAAGAGGAAGTATCGATCACGACTTGACAGCGTAAGTTAGTCTCTTCTTCAAATCGCTTGATATACATACGATCTGTCCTCGCGAATACCTTCCAGTCCATATTTTTGGTGGACTCACCTGGGTTATATACTCGATGCTCAGCAAACTCTACAGAAAATCCATGAAATGGACTCTTATGCAGACCTATAATAAAACCTTCAACTACTTGTCTAGCAAGGAGTTCTAGATTACCTAAGTCACGTACATCAATATTTTCTAATAAATCCATTGGTTTGCTTATATATAATAATGTAAACGATCAAATACGACCTGCTGTTGCATCAAAAGAAGAGCCCCTGTCTTCATGCGAAGACAGAGGCTCAAATTTATACTTTAAATATAAGAACTGATCTTACAAATGAGCATTAATTTTATCAGCAAGAGCCTGCTTAGACGCAACACCTACATGCTTATCTACCAGCTCACCATTTTTTAAGATTAGGATAGTAGGAATACTTCTTACTCCATACTTCATTGGGATATCCTTATTACTATCCACATTCATTTTACCGACGGTAACTTTACCTTCATATTCAGTTGCAAGTTCATCGATTACCGGACCTATCATTTTGCAAGGTCCGCACCATTCTGCCCAAAAGTCAACAAGTGCTACTCCTTCTTTATCTATTGCTACTTCTTGGAAGTTCGCATCAGTGAATTCAAACGCCATAATTTTTTCTATTTTTTTTATTCTAATGTTACTAGGATAAACATCGACTTATCCAATAGGTTTCAAATTTAACATTTTTTTATAATCTTATGGTCTTGTCCTCATTTAGATTCTATAGGTAACTGGGAAAAATCATATTTGCATGGATTATTATGCAGAAAATAGCGATTAACCCTCAATAACAAGGGTCTGCAATATAGCTTCAAGCTCATTTTCATCCATAAGTTTATAGTACTTCAAAAACAAATCGTCGGATTTATTGACCATGAATATGGCAGGAAGCCCTGCATCCCATTCTTCATCGATCAGGCCAGTCCATTCACTTAGAGGCGCGCTTATTTGATAGCTATCAAATACGATGTTTTCACTCCTCAAGGTCAAATTAGCATGATTTAGACTTTCGCCTACATTTATGGTGATGACCCTTATTTTATCCGTTGGTTTGTTCGCCAAATAAGCTTTAATATTTTTTATATTTTCTATACAAGCGGAGCATTTGGTATGCCATAGAGCATATACGTACAAGGAACCATCCGATGCAGCTAACATATTTTGTAAATCTTTTATACTGATCGGATCTATAGTTTTACCAGAGGCTTTTAGCAATTTATCTTTATCCTCATTACTCAGTTCAGTGCTAGGTAGTGCTTCAGCGTGTGGAATAGCAGAAAGGTCTGGTTGATTGTTTTTAGTTTCACATGACGCAGTCAAAATGAAGCAGCAAATTATCAAAAATTGGAATGCAGCAGTCGACAGATTGGCCAGTAGATTGTATAATTGTTTGTATTTCATCTGATTTTTAATTATAAGCCTTCTATTTTGTTCGTAAATTGTGAAGACGTTTATAATGTTGCATTCACAATATACCTACAAGTCCATAGATTGAAGAAAAGACGGCTGAAAATATTTTTAATTGCTACAGCTTTAGTGACTGCAATTGTTCGCTACTTACTTAGGAATCAGACAGATACAGTAGAACAATATTATAGTCGAGGCGTGTATACATGGATTAGAGAGGTCTTTGATCATACCCTCTATTATGTCCCGATACCCATGATATTTATCTTTCTTTCCATATCTGTGGTGTATCTATTGCACATTTTGATCAGGCCTTTTAGATCTAAAGACAAGCCTAAAGAGAGGCTTTTGAAGTTTGGACTTTCATTAGCCGCTTTCTCTTCTTTACTCTATTTCAGTTTTATGTGGTTGTGGGGCTTCAATTATTTGCGGGTACCTATCGAAGATACACTCCACTTTGACAGTGTACCCATTCCAGCAGTAGAGTTAAAGAATAAATTGATCGCCAGACTTCCTGATCTAGTTGCTGCGAGAGAGGCTATCCAGAGGAGCACCGAAAAGGCAATAGATACGTCATTTATACCTGACAATTTTGAAGATAAGATTCGAAATAAGGTTATGCAAACGCTTCAGCATTATGGCTATCCTGCCTCATCTAAAGTTCAAGGCAGATTTTTGCCGAATGGTACTTTATTACGAATAAGCACCTCAGGTATTTATTTTCCGTTTGTTGGGGAGAGCAATATTGATGCAGGGCTACATCCACTGCAATATTCAGAAACTCTAGCCCACGAGTTTACACATGCATACGGATTTGGTGATGAAGGCACCTGCAGTTTTGTCGCTTATCTAAGTCTCAAAGATGCTGATGATCCATTTATCCGCTATAGTTTATTGTTGAGTTACTGGCGCACGCTGGCGAGAAATTATTTGAGTTATGACAATGCAGATTACCAAGCATTTCGTCTGACATTGCCACCACAAATTGTTGCTGATCTAAACGCTATCGCAGTGAATCGGCAAAAATACCCATCCATGTTTCCCAATTTACGATACCAATTATATGATAGTTATCTCAAGGCACAGGGGATTAAAGAGGGTATGAAAAATTATAACAGAGTAATCATGTTAGTCGAAGGCTATGAAAATAAAATTCAATTGGATTCTTTAAATAATGATTTGGGCGTGCCCCTCCAATAAAGCTAAGCCCAAAAAAGGCTTAACTTTATTGGAGGGTCGCGCTGTCCGTGACTCCACATGCGTTTTGGCCCCTCCTTATCAGTCGGGTCTGCTCAGCCCAATAAAAAAATTGGGCTGGCATCACTACCATCGCTCACGCATGAAAATTTATTACGCTTAAAGGTTAATAGTGGTGCCCATAAGAAACAATGTTGCTTCAACAATACACAAAATTCATAATGGTGACATAGATATAAAGGAGTTTAGATCTCTTTAAGTGAATACACTACCGCATGAGGGATAGTAATCACTCCGCCAGAGCGGAGGTGCGTAGCTTAGCCTGTGCGTGGGCAAGCACGGAAACGAAGTGGACTGATGGAAAGCCCGACCACTAGACCTGCATTTTTCGCAGGGAAAGTGGGCATGCCCAAATAAAATATCCCTAATTGCTAATACAGCTTAACTATAAAAGAGACTTAGTTTCAATTGTTACTTATTGAAAATTGCATAGTCGAAACACGCACAAGTCGAGCTGTCAAGTTACTAAAAGGTTAAGAAACTACAAATACAAGAAGCTGACAAATAAGAAAACTGAAAAACTAGTTCTCAAGCGTCGGTGCCTTCCACTTTTCATAACCTACTGATAATTCGCCAGCTTTTCTAAGGGCAGAACTTGAACGATTTTTGTCATAAATCATAGCGGCAGTCATAATCAAGCAAGAGGCTATAATGATGAATAAGAGGATACCCTTATCAAAACCGGGTACTAAATCTGTTGGAATTGAATAGAATAAAAGAACGGTAATCAATCCACGAGGCGCGATAAATAATTGAGGCAGAATATCTCCTCCAATGAATAATCGGAGCATTATAAATCGAATCAGATAGATCGAGAATATGATCAATAAACTGATGATTGCAACCTGTACATTAAATAGAGTGACAAGGGATATGGTCAAACCAAATATTACAAAAAAGAAAGTTCTTACGACAAAGGCTGTCTCCATTGTGACAATGTGGAGACCTTCATAAATATGTATGGCCTCCTTATATTTTAACCACTTTTTCATTGGCCCAGTGAAAAATAATCTCATATTAGATATCATCAATCCAAAAATCAAGATGATGATCAGGGATGAAAGATGGAGCTTCTTGCCTAGAGCATATAATAGTAGAAGGGTTGCGATAAGTAGAAATAGTTTGGTGTGACTTTTAATGCTTTGAAACACCAAAATAAGAATGTAACTAACAATCACTGATGCCACAATGGTAATAAGGATGCTTAGAGAATAACCTCCAAGACCAGGACCTCCATCATGCAAGGAGCCTTCCAAATAAAAGAAAACGATAATTCCCAATATATCTGAAAACGTGCTTTCGTAGATGTGAAATTCTTTCTTGTCCTCTCTGAGACCTATGACACTGGGTATAATAATGGCACTTGATAGAATGGATAATGGTGTTGCATACAGTAGCGCGTGAAACATAGACATCCCATCTATAAAATAATATAAAACGTACGCGGCAGCAAACATGGAGGCAAAAAGTCCAATAAAAGCAATTGCAAACGCTTTAAAGATAGGCACCATCTTCTCGGGCTTGAGCTCAAGTTCTAGTGCAGCCTCCAAGACGATCATGATCAATCCTACGGTACCCAAAACTTCAAGAATCGGCAAAAAGTTGATCTCTTCACTGACCATCTTATCTAAACCAAATTTCAGTCCAATCCCCAGCATGATGAGTAGCAGGACTGATGGAATATTTGTTTTTTTTGAGATCAATCCAAAATAAAATGAAATGATTAAAATCAAAGATGCTGCTATTATAGAATTGTATGAGTCAAAACCAAGCATGATACACTATTTTTTAAGGTGGCATTTGTAGCCCCATTCACTTATTAAATTTATCAAATCATCAAGATGACCTCTTTCACTTAAAAGAACCTTCACTATAAATTGATTTTCTTTACTGGTGAGGGATACTTCTGGATCGAAAGACCAGTCTAAGTATGGACTCTCCCACAGTAAATCTTTTATATTTTGTATGTTGTTGTGCTCTACATCACTAGCATCGATATAGACAGATTGCAATCCTCCAATATCTTTTCCCTCCAATTGGGTGAATCCCTTATTGAAGATTTGGGTATAAGATATATGTTGAGCTCCTTGCTTTGTTTGTAGGGTAAGTGAAGTCCTACCGATTTCTTTGATAAATCCTTCCGAGTCGTTAAACTTTATTTTCTGACCTGCATAACAGGTATTGTAAAGCATCATCATCTTTCCTAAAAAATAACTTTTGATAACCGCAAAACCCAAAATCAAAATTAGCAATACCAACAAACCGTGTAAAACAGGATGTATAAGTACAAAGTTGATGAGCACGATAAATATCCCTAAGGGCTCCGCAATTACATAAATAATGTAGATGATATCATGCAAGACTTTTTTCCATCCACCTAGCAGACTCATCTTTGCTGCAGCATCATGAAGCAAACGAATAAAAAGATATGCAAGCAGAACGATAACAGATATAATAATCCATTTCATCCAGGAAAGATGGAAATACGAAGGATTTAGTATCTGATCTACTTCCATCATTTATTCTAAGTATTTTTCTTTAAGTATATAAAATTAGTATTGTCAGCAAGGAGGGCTGCCACATCATTGGCAATTATTTTATTGACTTCTAAATTTCCTGAGAGATTTCTTACAATGAGGCCTACATTGATCATTCTCAGCAATACGGATTTGTAATCGTCTTGAAATGGTGGGCCAAACAATTTTCTCAATAAATATTCATTTATTGACCCATAAAATAAAATCGTTTTAAGTAGTACTGCATTATTTGAATTAAGAAAAGTGGGTAAGTCAAAGTCATTATAAGTATATCTAACTTTATCATCATCATACATTACAATATCATTCGACCACCTCATTAAACTCTCTCCAATATTGCCATCCGTATCATTATATATTGTTTTAAGTTTGTTGTAGATATACTTGTTATTGACGAGCACATCTTCATTCTCTTCCATCAACTCTGTGTGAGTTGCACTATGTCTAATCAGTACAGTTTGATTGAGTTCTTGAAGGGTGACCTTATCCGTATTAATTTCAGCCTGAAAAACACTATCCAAATTCAAAACGCTATTGAGACGTTCCTTTTGCCAGTTATTGAGGCAAACCATAAAAAATAACTTATTCGAATAGCGATCAATAATTTTAGTTAAAGCTCTTAAATTTTGCAATAGAGAAAACTCTCCATTATGCCATTCATGTAGATCATCTAAGTATATCAATAGCTTATCTTGCAAACTATATTTGACCACAAAGTTAAGTTGTTCACCAAGACTCATAGTTGGATCTAGATGCCTACCCCCCAATTGTAATTTCTTACCTGCAGCCAAACTCAAACTTTTTTCTGGAAAGAATCTTTGAGAAATAACCTCAGCTAATAGAGTCTTACCAGAGAATCGAGTACCAGTAATCATGACTGCACCTCTATATCCTTTATTCCAGTTATGGATAATAGTCTTGATGTGTTCAAGTTCCATTTTTCTACCTACCATGAAAGAAGCACCTATATAGCCCTTAGTCATAAACATGTTGGTATAGTGGCTACTTGCTAAATTGGGCTTTCTCGCATTGATGACTCTGACTAGCTTTTCTGCAATGCTAAGACGCTCTTCCTCTTCAACACTCGCTTGCAAACGTTTAACGAATATGCCTTTTTTCGCAATCCATTTTTTAATACCAATAAAGCGTTGCTTATTATTTTGATTGTACTGATTAATAGTAGAGGCGATAGACAAATTCAAGAAATTACCCTTGAATATTTTATGCAGCGCGAAAGACTGCAATTGTTGATCTACTTCTTGACGAATGCTAAGTATTTCTTGTTCAGACTTGGCTACTCTTTTTACAAAAGTGTTGAGTGCATTCAGCAAATCTGCTTTCTCAAAGGTCTCACCCTGATCATTTTGTGCTGTTATTCGATTCTTTAAATTGGAGAGACTGAGATTAAATTGGTTTTTAATATTTGCACGTATGACATAAAAGTTATTGAGTTGAGGTAAAATCTCAGAATCTAGCCAGCTTACAGTTCGCTCTTTCAGATTAATATCCTCATAAGATAATTTATTACCATTTGGTTGAATAATAATTCTTGCTTTCCCGGGTAAAGCTCTTAGATCGGCGTCAAGATCTTTTTGCATGTCTTGATAAGTCCTATCTGACAGGAATTTTTCATTGAGCGCAGATAATTCTTTAACTATTTCTTTTATTTCTACTTCTTCTGAAAACTCAAGAGAAGATGTGATCTGTTTTATGGATGCTTTAAATTCTTCTATAGAAGATCTTTGATTATCAAAATCATCTTGAAAATTGGATTTCACTAATACATACAATCCAGATCCATTCCACATTGTTTTGAATTGACTAACGAGTGCTTCGCATTGTGGCGCTATTTGAGCCAGCTGATGCTTATATGTAGGCCAAGGGTTGCTCTGTAAGCTCAATCTCAATAATTGCGCTGGACTTCCTTCAGCACGTTTGAGATGTGTCTTTAGTTTTTCAATAAAATCTTGACCTGCATCCTCAAGAACTTGTTTGGACTCCAACTTCAATTTTTGATAGTTGTCCATTTTGACTTGACCTTCTGATACCAGTAGTAATGCTTTCTGGATTTCAAAGATTATGTTTCTCCAAAGAATCAAAAATGAGACAGCATCAGAGGCCCATATATGGCAAATATTATAGTTAGAGATATTCTGATCCTCATTTGTTACGGCTTCAAACGCAAGATCGCCAATATCCATTACTCGAGCGGAGGCAAGGTAAACAGCCTCTTCAAGGTTGTCAAGAAATATGACATCTTGATCCGCAGACCAGGCGTCTTCGAAATGTTGAGGAAGCTCTTCACTCAGCAATTGTGACAATTGAAGAATTGATGCAGTCAGTGTTTGATTACCCGTAGAAGTATTTTGAGTTGACATCTGTTATAAATGAGCCTAAATATATATATGTTACTACGAATACACCCCAAACGTGTTGGCTTTTATTGCTTTTAAACTCGGTATTTATCTAGATTTCTCCATTTATTGGCCATTTCTTCGGAAACAATATAAATCTTGCTAATTTTGAGTTGATGAGTAAGTTAATTACCCACATCGAATCACTTGATAACCAACAAAAGGAGATTACTTCCTATCTACATAATTGGCTCACTATTGAATATAATTTAGAAGCTAAGTACAGGTTTAAAATACCATTTTATTATCAAAATACTTGGATATGCTATCTCAATCCGATTAAGAATGATGGTATAGAAATCAATTTTGTACGTGCTAGAGAATTATCAGCTCACGATGATGTTCTTGACTTTAGAGGAAGAAAGATGGTGGCTGGTCTAGCCATGTATGACGTAAAGAAGATTCCGCTCATCAGTTTGGCTCCAGTATTGGATGAAGCAATATTATTAGACGAGACTAGGCCTTATAGTGTCAAGAAAAGAAAATAATGTTTGTGATGCTTAGTTTAAGTCTGAACGATTCTCTACTAATTCGCTCAACTTAGCAAAGGTTTTTAAAGGACCTGTGGTAATGGCAAGATTAACGACCCAATTTGGTATATTTCCCCCTGGATCAACGGAAGAATTGTAGTCAATAAAAATTTTGTTGTTATCCAACTTTTCAATCTGCCAAGTAGATTCATAATGTGAAATTCTGACTAAGCCATCTGTTAATGGAGTGTAATCATAGGCACTTACTCCGTGAGTAATAAATTTCCCGTCTTTATCAATCCATTGTTGACTTATAGCGACAAGTTCACGATCGCAAAGCGGAAAAGGGAAGTCGGTAGTAGCTACATATGCGGACTGATATCCGTGAGGAACTTTTAATGGAGCACTCTTGCTGCATTTATAGACCCAATCTCCAAAATTATTGGCATCATTAATTATATATAGCAATGTGTCAATATCACCAGTCATCTCTACCAAAATGCGTAACTCCTTGAGATTGGTGGAATCTGACAGTCTTGTATAGATTTTGATACTCTCTTCTTGATCAACAAAAGTCCAATCTTCGCTGATTTGCTTGTTTAATTGGCCGAAAGCAACTAATGGTAAAAAAGCAAGCAAGATGATAATGGTATGTTTCAATATTAGATATATTTATGAGAGACAAGTCGATTATTGGAATATGCTACAGTCTTTTAGCAAGAGTCAATATACAAACGAATATGTTATTAATTTAGTTCAATTTAGAATTTGTTTCCTCAATTACTTTATAATGAACTTAAATATCATTTTATTAAGTAACTGATTAACAGTGAGTTGTCTATATATTATACAAATTATAAAATTGAATTGCACAAAGTATGAATTTAAACTAAAACGTCAATGTCAACTCCCCTTGCTGATAATAGTGAATAGCTCCACTGCAAATGGTTAATTTTACTAATATCAAATTTCTTACCAAATACAAAACAGCTTCGGCGGCTTTACTGGAGCACTTTTGTATATTTGGAATTATATAAAGTTGTTATTCTACTAATAGATTGTCTATCAACTAGAATCTGACTGGATACGAAATGAAAAAGATACTAATTGATTTATATAAGGTAAAAAATGAGTACAGTGGTCTAGGTCAGTTCTCTTTTCAATTCGCCAGATATCTTAGCGAACACCATAGTCATGAGTTCGATTTTCACTTTTTAGTTCCTCGGGGCATAGAGTTTAATTTTTCACCACTAGTTACTTTAAAAAGGGTCAGCCCACTATACAGGTTTTGGAAGTCAAGTCATGAGCAATATGATCTATGGCATTCTCTACATCAGTTTCATAAATATTCACCTCCGCAAGCATTTAAACATTTGTTGACTGTGCATGACCTCAATTATAAGAAAGAGAAAAATGCTACAAAGCAGCTGAGATATGCACAAAAGTTGGAAAGTGAAATAAAAAGTGCTAATCATCTCACCTCAATTTCTAATTATACTAAAAGCCAAATACAGGTATCTTTTCCTAAAGACTCAACCGAGATCGAAGTTATTCATAATGGAGTAGATCACCTACCCGACATATCTCCTACTAGACCAAATGTGCGGGTAGGGGATAAGTTCTTTTTTTCGATCTCACTCTTTACAAAAAAGAAGAATTTTGAGGTACTACTGCCAATGATGAAACTTTTTCCTAATTATACACTAGTATTGGCTGGTGATCATGATACGAAATACGGTCAAAAAATAAAAGAAGAAATCAGAAATTTAGGTCTTGAGAAACGGATTATTCTTACAGGTAAGATTCCAACCTCGGAGAAAGTTTATTACATGCAACTGTGTAATGCATTTCTGTTTCCTTCTTTAGCAGAGGGTTTTGGTATGCCACCTGTCGAGGCCATGCAATTTGGAAAACCCGTCTTTTTAAGCAATTCTTCAAGCTTACCAGAGATTGGCGGAGAGTCTGCATATTATTTCCCCGATTATGACCCAACAAGTATGGCCAATTGTATAAAATATAATCTCAAAGAATTTGAGAGCAACTCTTATCACAATTCTGAAAGAGTTCAATCTCAAGCTGCAAAGTTCACTTGGGCAAATAGCATGGAGAAGTATTTAAATCTCTACAGAAAACTTACCCAATAATTATAAGAAGTTGACATCCGCACAGGAGTGAATCACTTTTTTTTACCTTTAGACTCATTGGACAAATTATTGACATACTCATTTTCAAAAAAACAAATAACTTGGATAGTACTTGTTATTATTGGCATCAGTTTACTTTGTCATTTGCCCGTTCTTGATCTGGATATACAGGGTAAACACGCTTGGCGCCAAACCCAGACTATGTGGAATATTAAGAATTTTGCAGAATCTGATCCCAATATTATAAATCCACGAGTGAGTCATTTTAATTATGGAGATACCAATATATACCGATACGAATTTCCTTTATTACAGTGGACGATCGGAATGACACAACGAGTATTAGGCTCGAATGTACTCTTAGTTAGAATTATGCTTTTCCTATTTGGTGCAATGGGTGCTATTGGCTTTTTCAAGCTGCTCCAAAGGATAGGTGTAAATACATGGTCTGCATTCGCAGGATTGCTATGCTACCTTTTTTGCCCCGTTATTTTCTATTACATAATTAATCCACTGCCAGATAACCTTGCTCTTGCAGCAGGTATCTGGTATTTATATCATATAGTTTCTTATCAGCAAAGCAACGAAAATCGATATCTGTTTTTGGCAAGTATTAGTTTATTGATTGCTACGCTCGCCAAGTTGCCTTTCCTAATGTTTTCCATAGTTAGTATTTTCTTTTTTGTTAAAGATCTATTGCGAGGTCAAAATTCATGGCCCAAGCTAATTGCATTCGGCGCCATTCAACTTGCTGTTCTAGTCCCAGCACTTCTTTGGTATCACTGGGTCATGCCAGGTTGGGAAGGAAATGGAATCTTAAAAGGAGTTTTTGATGGAGAGACAGACTGGGCAAACAATGCCAAAATTCTAACCTATCATTCAAAAACAATGTTTCCTTTTCTGTTGCTCTACCCTTCAGTTTGGTTACCGTTATTGGTGGGGCTAGTGTTTGGGTTTAGAATATCAACGAAAGACATCTCATGGATTTGGTCATTGGTAGGCATTACATTTTTGTACTTGATTTTACAATGGGATGTAATTGGAACTGTACATGATTATTATCTAATGCCGTTCTTGCCTTGGCTCTACATATTTGTAACGCTTGGTATAGAGAAATTGCTAAAAACGAGATCAATAATTTGGTCAGTAGTAGCCCTAATCTGCCTCCTCTCAACACCAATCGTTTCGTACCAGATGACAGTAGATAAATGGTACGCTGTCTGGTACAATAAAGATCTGTATACCCATAGGCAAGTACTCATAGATGCGGTATCGAATGATGAACTTTGCATCATGCTTCGAGATATGAGTAAATATGTATTCCCGTATCAAGTCAATAAAAGAGGCTACATCTATCCTAACGAGACTTTGTCAGGTAAAACCGTGGAAAAACTGATTAAGGAAAAGGGAATCCACTACCTATATTCTGACTCTCGAAAATTTGAAGAGAAAGTTGATGTCCAACCCTTATTGGATAGTCTAATACTAGAAGCAGGTTCAATACATGTGTATCGCTTAAAAAATCTAAAGAAATAGAGAAATGCATCTGGGCACCTTTATCGTCCACGCATACCTAGCGGACGACCGCAGGGAGTCTGATATGGTAATGCAATGTTGTACTCCGTCTTTTTTTCTCTATTTTTGGATAGTCACCCATGTTTTATCAAAACCAATAGCCTTTAAAATCTCGTTTTTATCAAGATTCTCAGGTTTTTTCAGTTTTAAAATGAGAGTGTTTTCTGGTACTGGTTCGGTAATTGTGAATTGTGAACCGTGTGGTTGCCAGGTAAATTGTTTGACTTTAGAATCTTTTATGTAGCCTTCTAAGTTTCCGTTTTTGTTCCAAATAAAATCAAACAGTTCTGAATCATATCGTATAGTATCAAATTCAAAAACTGCTAATTGAGTTAGATCATTAGATTTGACCAACACGATAGTTCTTAAATTTTGATATTTTTCTCTGATTGATGTCACTCTTTCATTCCAAATATCCAAGACCATTTGACCTATTTCATTCGGATCTGAGGTGACATCAATAGCAGAACCGTATGAATAGACAGGAGAATTTCTTCCTGATATCAATCTAACTTTCTTTAATTTCCTAAAATCCTTTGTTGTAGCTTTTACAGTTTTAGCACCCCAAGCTGTATTTCCTAAAACCACATCATCCAAACCTACATTTGAAGGCTTCCATTCAGCTCCAATACAGATAGAAAATATCTTCTCCCATTCATCTCCTTCTAGCACAGATCGGCCTTTACTCGCTAATAAATAGACTATTTCTCTTCCCAATAGATATGGAAATTCTTTACTGAATTTGTTTAACGGATATGGAGGCGTAGATTTGTCAACTGTTCTTAACTTAGGTCTCTTTTTCATATATTAGGCATATTGCACTTCAGGTTCAGCGAGTACTAATGTATTATCAACAGTTTCGGCTATAAAAGGCAACAATCTTTTAGATACTGCTTCAATCATATTTACTGGGACTGCATTTCCAGCTTGTTTTCTTAATTGAGTATCGCTAACTACAAACTTATATTTGTCTGGAAAACCTTGTAGTCTAAACATTTCTCTTGGAGTCAATCGTCTTTTTCCATCTACAAGTAAGTAATTGTATGATGCTCCAGCTCTAAGTGCGCATGAATAGGGATAAGAAGAAATATTACCAGACTTATTTTCATGCCATATTGAGGGAGAAACTTCAGAAACATGGCTATTTTCTCGTTTCTCTCTTATATAATCAGAAGCGAAAAATTTAGGATCTACATCTGATTCTAGAATTTTTGTAAGACTTTTATATGGTCGCTTTGGCGTGGGAAACTGAAACATTATATTCTCTTTATGCCCAACTATGACTACTCTTTCTCTTTTTTGAGGCAAGCCAAAATCTAAAGCATTCAATACTTTGAAAGTTACAAAATATCCCAAATTTCTTAGTGTTTCAATTATTATCTTGATTGTATTGCCTTTATCGTGTCCTACTAATTGTTTTACATTCTCTAGGATAAATGCTTTAGGTCTTTTAGCTGAGATAATTCTTGCTATATCGAAGAACAATGTTCCTCTTATATCGTCAAGCCCCTTCATTTGACCAATTATACTGAAAGGTTGGCATGGAAAACCTCCAAAAAGGATATCATGGTCAGGAATAGAGTTTTCATCAATTAAGGTTATGTCACCATGAGGTCTCATTCCAAAATTCGCTTCATATGAATCTTGTGCATATTTATCAATGTCAGATGCAAATACACATTCAGTCTTGATATTATTCGATTTACATGCCTTATCAAATGCGATATGAAAACCGCCTATTCCACAAAACAGGTCTATGAATCTCAATTTCTCTTGATTTTCTCTCATAATTGTAAAGTTAATGTATAGATATTATAACTAATGTATATTCGTTAATGTTTAGTTTTTCTTTTTTGATGGAGTACATCAACTAGATATAAGGATGAATTTTACCTCCTTCCTAAGTTTAACAAAGCTGCGCTTGATGATTATTATAGCTTGGATATTTGTATGACTTGGATCTTAGTCTCTGTATTTATCCTAAGAGAATATATACCTTGAGCAAAATTCTGCATCGGTATACTTGTCTGCCAGCCTGACTGATATACCAGCTTTCCACTCGCATCAAACATGGAGATTTCTATATCGCGATTAGAAATATTTGGATTCATTTTTAGATTTAATATATCCTCTGCAGGATTCGGGTAAGCGGTTAAAAGATCAAATGCTACCAATTCTTCAGTAGCCACGTCAATACTTTCCTCAAAATTAAAATCCCAAATTCCGCGTCCATATGTTCCAAATCTAACAATTTTCTGATCTTCAAGATACTCTACACTCCAATAGGTTTGTACTGGAGCATTTCCCTGTGAAAGATCTTCCCATTGATTAGATTCTGCCAAATATACATACGGTCCTGATTCTGTCGCAGCAAAAAGCTGTGTCTCATCTGCATTAGCTGTTATTTCAAAAACGAGAGTAGCTGGTAGTCCATCAGTGAATAAGCTAAATGTGCTACCATAATCATCAGAGTAAAGAACTCCATCATTATCATAACCACTACCTGCAATCCATACTTCATTTTCATTGATCTTGGAGGCATAGATGCTAGCCCCATATAGATAATGACCATTATTAATGGCATTGTACCCAATATCAAATGTTTCTCCTCCGTCAGTTGATGTGTACAAAATACCTTCATCTGTAGCAACGTAGATGAGATTTGGATTTATTGGTGACGCTTCGATGGCGCTTATTATCCCGGTATTGCTAGTGGTTCTGAAATCAAAAGGAAATTGCTCAGCTTCGATACCTTGAAAACCGACACTCTTTAACTTAATTAGGTGTGATCCTAAACCACCATTGATATCCCCACCTGCCACTAGGATTTCATGTTCATCACTTGTAGGTATCGCTGCCATGGGCGTTAACCAACTTGATTCATTTTCTGAATCAATTTCGTAAAAGTCTGCATAATCAGAAAATTGAGGATTTAGATAAAATCTAATCCTACCACCGGGGTATCCGGTCCACATACCTTCACCATTTCTACTAAAAGTCAGATGACCATAATCACCTGATATGACTTGATCGAAATCAACTGACCCATCTTTGTTCATTTCAGTGGTTCTTTGATAGCCTTGATCTTGCGAACCGGCGTATACGACATCAGGATTATTTGGGTCAGTTCGTACATCATAATACTGAGCCACATTGAGGCCTTCTATTCCAATGTTTTGGTTGCTTTCCATATTGTTATAAGAAATAGATAAACCTCCGTGATTTCCAATAAGGAGAAATGGTTGTCCCTGTGTATCTGTAAACTCTTTGATGGTCATGATATCAGCATGAAGCGCAGAAGGTACATCATCATAATATTCCCACCAGTCGTTAACTTTTTCGAAAGTATTTCCTTCCATGCGATAAGCTTCAATATTTCCATAAAACAACTGATTAGGATCAGTAGGTGAAACATAGAATCCAATATCCCAAGGTGTGTCATCGATAGACGCTTGATACTCCCATGTTTTTCCAGCATCCTTTGATACCTTTACTGTGTTTGATGCTTCAAGAGCGTATAAGATAGAATCTTGTCCTTGATAATTTCCGACCAAAATAATACGATCATCATTAGACACAGTAACTTCTGAGCTTGAACTTATAAATTGAACTGAATTATTTTGATGATTAACTTGTTGAAGTTTCAACTTATTAGGAGCAGTACTGCTTGCGATTATTAAATCTTGACTCCCGTGAGGTTTACAAAGACTTACAAAATCAAATTCATCCTTATTAGTATTATGTAGCTGTGAGTACGTCTCGCCTAAATCTTCACTGTAGAATAATTTAACTCTATCCGAGTAGCTGGCTTTGCTGAGACAATATAATCTAGTACTACCATCTTCTAATTTGATAGCTTCAAAATTTGCAGTTCTACTCCAACTATCCCCTGTACTTGATATTCCCTGTGCAGCTTGCCACGTAAGACCAAAATCATCACTATAATGAGGTATTCTCGCTATAGTAGCAATCATTCTTTTCTCTCCAGAAACATTGTCTAAAAACAAAATGCTATGAACATCAAACTGATACGACTGGTTGACAACTTGCCAATCTGTGCCATCTATAAGGCCTTTCCACAGGGTTCCACCAGCGGAGATGCAGTAAATCATATTAGTTTCTGTCAGGTAAGTTACAGCATTTATAGACCCTGCTTGATTATTACTACCACGCTCTTTCCATCGACCTTGATAGAGTGAATCTCCTAATATCACTTGGTCTGATTGTTTACTGTTGAGACCAAATTGGACTTTACTTTTTGAATTTTTATACTCTATTTTACGCCAGTTTTTGCCAGGTGCAGTACGGTGCATTTTGTCTATCCACAGCTTTCTATTTAAAGTATTGTCTTCATTTTCCTCCGCGTCCTGATATACAATCGTATCAAAAGGAGCTGGATAATTTGCTTGCTTTTTCTCATGTTTTGAACACGATATAATGCACAGCAAACTACAAAGTAAAATGATAAAGTTAAGTTGATTGTTTTTCATAGTTAACTCTTTTTATCTTTTAAAATCATCCCATTTCTTTTCTTTAGGATCACCAAGTTTACCAATATTATTAGCTACTAGCATGGAAACCGTAGCATCGCCTGTAACATTCACAGTAGTTCGACACATATCCAAAGGTCTATCCACTGCAAAGATTAATGATAGACCTGCTTCAGGCACTCCTATAGCACCGAGCACGATGACCAGCATTACCATACCAGCAGATGGTACGGCGGCAGAACCTATTGATGCTAAGGTCGCAGTAGCAACTATAGTAAGTTGATCCATCAAGGAGAGGTCCATTCCAAAAGCTTGTGCTATAAACACAGCAGCAACAGCTTGATACAAGCTCGTCCCATCCATATTCACAGTCGCACCGATAGGCAATACAAAACTAGATACCTCCTCATCTACGCCCAAATGTTCCGTTACACGCTCCATAGTCACAGGAAGTGTAGCAGCACTAGAGCTTGTAGAAAAAGCCAAAAGCTGTGCTGGAGATATTCCGTTAAAAAAGAATTTATAGGATCGACCAGTAAACACTTTTACTAGTACTGGATATAATATGAAGATCATCATACCGAGCCCGATTAGCACGGTTAAAGAGTACATCAAAAGAGCCGATATAAGTTCTCCACTCGGCGCATGCACAATCAAATCTGCCATCAGAGCAAATACGCCTATAGGAGCAGCTAGCATAACCAAGTCAATCATTTTTAAGATCACTTCGTTGAGACCATCAAAAAATCGCTTGACAGGAGCTGACTTTTCTGGAGCAATCATAATCAACCCAATCCCAAAAAAAATAACGAAGAAAATTACTTGCAGCATATTGCCATTATCGGCAACTGCGCTGAATATATTTGATGGTACTAAGTCGACCAGAGCTTGTAGAGGTCCATCGTCTTTTTGAGCCATAGCCATATCAATCTTACCCTGTGCCTTCCCCGAAAATTCACTCAGTAGTCCATCTCTAGTATCCGAAGAAATACTGCGACCAGGACCAATAATATTGACCAGTACTAACCCAATTATTACGGCAGATATAGTCGTACACAAATAGATTCCAATCGTTTGACCACCCATTTTACTAAGCTTACTGATGTCCTTCAGATCTGAAATTCCCTTTATTAATGACACTATGATCAAAGGCACTGCGATAAGCTTTAGCAGATTGATAAATATCGTACCAAATGGCTTAATATAATCACTCACGAAGCTCTCCCATCCAAGCACACTAGCGACATATCCAAACAAGATACCAAGAGCCATCCCTAAAAGTATCTTCCAATGCAATGCGATATTCTTCATATATTTTCTCTTGTATCCCTAAAAATAGAAAATTTAGAGCATAGTTCGTGTGTATACACTTTTAATCTTTTGGGCACGTCTTGTACGGAAGAATGAGATGATTACCATCATCTCATTCTTCCATACAAGACCGGGCTCCTACGGACTACATGTTCATTTCGGTGCTCCGCACTGGGCGCAAAAAGCGCCCATCCTCCATATCCCTCGTGCAGTTAGATTTTACTTAATTTATTGTGAATCTCTATTTAGAAAGGAATCTTTCTATCTTGTTCTTGCGGCTTACTGGTAACCATTTAACCAATTACAATTCATTCATGCTTTTGCATTCCAAATCACTTCCTTTGCACCTAATTGCATACCCAGGTATCTACTCAATACAAAGAAATAATCAGAAAGTCGATTCAAGAAAATACTAATCTCTATATCGATCACCATGATCTCAGAGAGACTAACCACCCTTCGTTCGGCGCGACGCGCGACAGTACGCAAGATATGACAAAGAGAAACCTGTGGATGGCCACCAGGCAATATGAAATTCATCAATTCGGGCAAACTATCTTGCATCTTATCTATGCCTTCTTCTAATGCGATGGTAACACTATTATCAAATGACATTTTCAATTCTGGTTTGTCAGGATCGGTAGCTAAGATACTACCCGCATTGAAAAGACTATTCTGAATTTTATACAAAAGAACATTGATGTCATCTTCTTCTACATGATCTTTCAAATATCCTAAAAAGCTATTGAGTTCATCAACAGTACCGTAGGCTTCCAATCTAGCGTCGTCTTTGGAGACTCGTGCCCCTCCAAATAAGCCAGTAGTACCTTTGTCTCCCGTTTTAGTATAAATTTTCCCTGTCATGTTTATTTTGGTTATTCGTTTAATATTTTTTAAGACTGTTGATCTTTCTTATAAGAATTATCTTTCTTCGATATATCAGAACTTGTCTGCTCTCTGCGTTCTTTATACCATTTTACATAATTGGCTACGCCTTTTTCAATAGTAGTTTTAGGTTCGTAACCCAATAGTTGTTTAGCCTTGCTAATATCTGCATAAGTAATACTCACATCTCCAGCTTGCATAGGCAGCTGAGTAATGTGTGATTCCTTACTGCATTCTTTTTCAATAAGTGAGATTAAATTTTTCAAACTGATGGTAGTAGACTCTCCAAGGTTGAAAATATTATAACCTCTCAATTTTTTCATAGAAAGAATAACACCCTCTACTATATCATCTACATAAGTATAGTCTCTTTCAGAGCTACCATCTCCGTACATAGGAATATCTTTGCCATTCAGTATCGCATCTGTAAACTTAGCAATCGCCATTTCGGGTCTTTGCCCAGGTCCGTACACACTGAAAAAACGCAGACAAAAGATATCAAAATTATAAAGGTGATGATAGCTGTAGCAAAGAAGCTCTCCAGACTTCTTGGTTGCTGCGTAAGGAGAGATAGGGTTGTCTACAGGATGTTCTTCGGAGAATGGCATTACTTTATTATTCCCATAAACACTACTAGATGAACCAAAGATCATTTTTTTGCACGCAAACTTGCGCATTGTCTCCAGGATATTAAGTGTCCCAGTGATATTGACATCATAATATAATTTTGGATCTTGTATAGAGGGCCTTACTCCAGCTTGGGCCGCTAGATGAACTACTTGTGCAATTTTATCCTTGCTGAAGATAGTTTCAAGCTCTACTATATTTCGGATATCTCCTTCATGAAAAGTAAACGAGTCGTAGGCCGATAGCATTTCTATATTGGCTCTTTTGATGGCAGGATCGTAGTAGTCATTCAGGTTGTCGATGACTATGATTTCATGCTTTTGTTCCAATAGCGTTTTTGCCAATTGGGAGCCAATAAAGCCAGCACCGCCAGTGATAAGTATTCTCATTCAATCTTTTTTTTAAAGCTGTATCCTATACCTAAAAGTGATGCTAATACACTGATAATATAGAACAGTAGACCCAGACTAACGGCAACATTAACATCAATGGATGGAAAATAGTTGGCACTTGTTAAAAAAGTCAATTCCCTTGCTCCGGCCCCTCCAAAAGTGATCGGAATGACCGCCGCGATAGAGGAAACTAGAAAAACTGCAAGATACGGCAGAAAAAAGTTAAATGCCCCTAATGCGTACAAAATTAGCACACAAGTGGTCAATTGCAGACCTTGTATCAGCAAAGAATATGATAAAGCACTGATATACAATGGAGCATACATGGTGAAAAATCGATGTATGATAAAATAACTCATCGGAAGTGAACAAATACCGAGAGTAATTAAAGTGAATGGTACTGACGTTCCAAAATCTTTCCATCTAGTAAATATTGCGAACAATAGACAGAGCCATAAAAATAGTGCTAATAGACCAGCAAGTCTATCAAATATCAATGCTGAAATGAGTCTCTTCTTTCCAGTTTTATGCGCTTTATTTAGTATATAGACTTTGTATCCATCACCACCGATACCGCCAGGAAGTAGAAGATTATAGTACATCCCGACTAGGTATAGCTTCCAATTATCTGCTTTTGTAATATCCACATCTAGCGCTGACCAAAAAAGATGGAGCCGGAGTGAAGAAACAAACTGAGATAGTACAAAAAAGATAAAACCTATAAACAGCAACCAAAGCTTAGTCTCCTTTAATGTTTCTGCAAGTGCAGCAATGTCTAATTTCTCAAAAATGAAATAAAGAATCAGACCAGAGATAATGAGTTTTAGTATCGGTTTTGCGAACTTCATTTAATTAAACTTCAGCACCAGATTTTTTAGCTACGTGTATATTTCGAATACTATATGGAGTTTTGCTTTGGGATTCATAGTAGGTTCTCATTTGTATCTCTACGACGATACCTATGGTGATCATTTGAATACCGAATATCAAAAAAAGCGCACCTGCAAACAATAGAGGCTTTCCCCAAATATCTTGGCCAAGTATTTTTAGAAATAGTAAGTACCCATTAATAAGCACTCCTACTGTGAAGGTAATTAAACCTATGTTACCGAATAAGTGCATAGGCTTAGCCATATACTTCTTTAGAAAAAGCATTAACATCAAATCACTTACTACCTTAAATGTTCTATTGATACCATACTTGGATTCTCCAAATTGTCGAGCATGATGCTTGACATCAGTCTGTGTGATACTAGCGCCCTCAAGGTGAGCCAATACGGGTATGAATCTATGTAACTCTCCATACAATCCCATCTCTTTAGCAACGTCCGATTTGAATACTTTAAGTGTGCAACCATAATCTGTCATATGGATACCTGACAAATTACGGATCATAGCATTTGCGATTTTACTAGGAACCTTACGAAGGAACATGCCATCTTTTCTTTTGGCTCTTACACCAGCAACTACATCCCAGTCACCTTGCTCGGCCATTTTCAGCATGCGAGGAATGTCAGAGGGATCATTTTGGAGGTCACCATCTAGCGTTACGATATACTCGCCTTGCGCTACTTCTATACCTGCCGCTAATGCTGAACTCTGACCATAATTCTTTCGTAGTTCTACAGTCCTTAATAGGGGATGAGGGTTGGATTTTAATTTTTGCAAGGTAGTATCTGTCGAGCCATCATTCACATAGATGATCTCATAATCCATTCTCTGCATCGCTTGATCGATTTGATCTATCAAGGGATTTATATTATCCTCTTCGTTATAAACACATACTACTACCGAAATTTTACATTTGCTCATCTGGTTATTCCTTACATTCAAGCACAAGATAATCAACTGTAGGTCTTCTGCTTTTTAAAGTTCCAATC
>Ga0114957_1000138_pt1 | contig 104470 bp, 72 predicted proteins | sample BantaG_FD_87175 | JGI IMG/M metagenome (GOLD analysis project Ga0114957, IMG submission 87175) | Marine algal microbial communities from Bantry Bay, Ireland - BantryBay_4 metaG | ecosystem: Host-associated > Algae > Red algae > Unclassified | place: Bantry Bay, Ireland | collected 2014-11-21 | reverse complement strand
TAGCAGGCATAAACAACCGAAATATGTAAAGATAAAGCAAGGGTCTAAAAAAGTTTAGACCCTCCAGACTTTTCAGCTGGCTAAGATTATTCCTTGATAGGTTGCTCCCCAGCAGAGCCTATCGCCGCTTCATTCTGACAGTAAAAAGATAATCAGTGATACTATTATTTAACCAAAAAGTTATTCACAAACTTTAGTCTTTAGTCACTAAAGTGTCAACCTATATCATGAGGGCACATTTCAATTAAACACTAATCATTAAACATTAAACTAACTCTGCCCTTAGGCAGAATTAGTCAATTATGACTAATTAATTTATTATTTGTAACTTTACCAAGTGCAAAACACCAAAGACAAAATAATTGCTAAAGCGATCAAGCTTTTTAATAAGAATGGCTTTGGTGCAGTGAGTTTATTTGAGATAGCCAATAGCTTGAGTATGAGTCGTGGCAATCTGACTTATCACTTCAAAGACAAAGATCAACTTTTACTAGCAATTGCTGAAGAAGTTTGGAGTAAACTAGATAAGAAAAGACAGCAGTCATTGCAGTTGCCTTCGTTTAAAAATTTGCATGATGAGGTGCAGCTATTTTACCAATACCAGCAGGAATATGCCTTTATTTTTATGGATCGTCTTGTGCTGGGACACGAAGTCATCAAAAGCCATTTCAGACAAATGACGCAAAAGTCTATAGAGGACAACAAAAAGATCATTGCTTTTTCAATTAAACTGGGGAATATGAAAGAAGAGCCGTTTCCCGGTTTGTACAATCATATTGCAATGGCGACATGGATGTTTACTTTCTTTTGGCTACCGCAACAAATCATCCGTGGAGAAAGAAAAACTGCAGATGGAGAAAAACTGATTTGGAGTATGCTACTTCCCCACTTGACAAAGAAAGGCCTTGCTAATTTTAAGAAATTCTTTGGTCAAGATTATATAGACAATTTGGGTGAACCCTTTGCCATTAATATGGATAAAATGATCACAATCTGATGCAAGTATTAAACAGTCATATAAACCCGAATAGTCAAGACTATAAAGACAATTATGATCAGATGCTTTCCTTTATTGAAAAACTTGATGAACATTTTGAATTAAGTCGGTTTCAGGGAAAAGACAATCATATAGCTAGGGCTCGCAAAAGAGGAAAACTCCTTGCAAGAGAACGTATCGAATTATTACTCGACCAGGACAGTCCGTTTTTGGAGTTGCTTCCGTTTGTAGGTATGGAACGTAGAGGTGGTTTTGGAATTGGTGGTACAAGTGTCAGTGGCATAGGACTAGTCCAAGGCAAATTATGCATGATAAGCTCCAATGTAGGAACACGAAAAGGTGGATCTATCGATTATCATACGATGTATAAAAGTCTGCGGATAGGTCAGATCACACGTGAAAATAAATTACCCTCTATCATATTAGTTGAAAGTGGAGGAGCCAATCTGCCCGATCAGGCTAAAATATTCAATTATGGCGGCGAGTCCTTTAGAGAGATTACGCGCCGATCAAAGCTGGGTATTCCTTCAATTGCTGTTGTATTTGGCAATGCAACTGCTGGTGGTGCATATGTGCCTGGCATGTCTGACTACTCTGTATTTCAAAAGCAAGCCGCTAAAGTATTTCTTGCTGGACCTCCACTTGTCAAAATGGCTACTAACGAGGTGTCTACAGATGAAGAGCTTGGGGGTGCAGAGATGCATAGTCGAGTGTCTGGAGTCTCAGACTATTTAGCAAATGATGAATATGACGCAATCCGAATTGCCAGAGAGATCATGGAGTTCATCCACACAGACAAACCATATATAGAACCAAAAGAATCCAAGGAACCGATATACAACACTGATGAATTACTAGGTGTCGTCTCGGCTGATCCGAAAAAACCATTTGATTGTCGAGAACTGATTTGCAGAATTGTTGACGGGTCAGAGTTTTCAGAATTCAAAAAAGAATACGGATCGACTATGGTGACTGGATGGGCAAAGATTCATGGTTACCCAATAGGTATTGTTGGTAATAACGGAGTGATCTTTTCTGAGTCTGCCAATAAAGCTGCACAATTTATACAGCTGTCTAATAAGAATAATATCCCTTTACTGTTCTTACAAAATACCACAGGATACATGGTCGGCAAGGCTTATGAAGAAGGAGGCATCATCAAACATGGCGCAAAATTAATCAATGCTGTATCGAATAGCGAGGTGCCTTCGATCACTTTGATGATAGGCAATTCTTATGGTGCAGGGAATTATGGAATGAACGGTCGTTCTTATAACCCTAGATTTTTATTTGCCTATCCCAATTCTAAAATAGGTGTGATGGGTGCTGAACAATTGGCTGGAGTCATGGACATTATCTCAAGAGCCTCATCAAAATCTCTAGGTAATGAATTTAATGAAGAAGGAGCTGAAATGGCAAGGAATATGCTCATCGCTGAAGCAGAGTCAAAATCTTCTGCTTGGCATTCTACTAGCGAACTCTGGGACGACGGCGTGATAGATCCAAGAGAAACAAGAAATTATCTGGCAATTTGCTTAGCCGTCTTATATTGTCATGAAATCAAAGGCGCAGACAGTTATGGTGTATGGAGACATTAAAACATTACAAATAAAGAGAGATTAGAGTTTAACGTGAAGCAAACGCACATACATACAATATTGATCGCAAACAGAGGAGAAATCTCTTCTAGAGTCGCACGTACTTGTCGACAGATGGGCATTAAATCAGTAGCAGTCTTTTCTGACGCCGATAGAGATGCGCCATTTGTTCAAGATGCAGATATGGCTGTCCACATTGGGCCCAGTACTGTATCGAAGTCATATCTAGATCAACAAAAAATAGTAGGCGCGGCTAAAGCTGTTGGCGCGAATGCCATTCATCCAGGCTATGGTTTTCTTTCGGAGAATGCAGACTTTGCAGAACTTTGTGAGCAAAATAATATCATCTGGATTGGACCAAACCCCAAAGCTATAAATGCCATGGGTTCTAAGTCCGAAGCCAAACGAATCATGCAGTCGAATGGTGTCCCTACAGTTCCGGGCTATCAAGGAGATGATCAAAGTAATGACCTACTTAAAGAAGAAGCTATGTCTATCGGATTTCCTGTCTTATTGAAAGCGACTACAGGTGGCGGAGGTAAAGGAATGAGAATTGTTCACCAAGAATCCGAGTTGGTAGGTGCCATTGAATCTGCAAAAAGAGAATCTAAACATGCCTTTGGTAGCGAGGAACTGATTATAGAAAAATACATCAATTCTGGTCGACATATTGAATTTCAAATTTTTGGTGATAAACATGGTAATGTCATTCATCTGTTTGAGCGTGAATGCTCGATTCAGCGACGCTATCAAAAAGTAATGGAAGAGAGTCCGTCACCTGTAATGACTCTCAACTTGCAAAATAAGATGAGTGAAGCGGCAATTAACGCAGCCAAAGCACTTAATTATGACAATGCTGGTACCGTGGAGTTTATTTTTGATGATAAATCTGGAGACTTTTACTTTTTAGAAATAAATACCCGTTTACAAGTGGAACATCCAGTGACAGAGGAGATTACTGGACTAGATTTGGTCCAAATGCAAATAGAATCAGCACAAGGCTTTCCGCTGTCAATCTCTCAAGAAAACTTATCAGTAAAGGGATATTCGATAGAATTACGTTTGTATGCGGAAAATCCTGAAAACAATTTTTTACCGGAAACAGGAATTATTCATTTATTCAGTGTACCCAAAATAAATGGGTTTCGACTTGAGAGTACTGTAAAATCTGGTAGTGAAATAAGTATTTATTATGACCCTATGATTGCAAAATTGATTGTAACCGGTAATAATCGATTACAAGCACTTTCGAAGATGAAATATGTACTTGAAAATCTTGTTTGTTTAGGCGTAACTACTAATCAACGCTTCCTGTTAGAGCTAATGAAACATCAAGACATCATCAATGGCGAATACAATACTCACTTCATTCAAAATGAATTTGGTCAACACATCAGTTTTGACACAAGTGTTGAATTCTTGCATGAATGCATGATATGTGCTTCATTATATCAATGGAATCTACGGCAGCAAAAACGTACGTTACTTACTCACCTACCTTCAGGATGGAGAAACAGTCCTTATCAAGATCAATTTGATAAGTATAGCTATAAAGAGGATGAATATCTTGTCAATTATAAATCAACAAACAATGATTTTCATTTTACAATATCTGAAAATGAGTATATAATCAATGATCTTGTTATTGAAGGAAATTCAGTTCAGTTTACATCAAATGGCATTCGAAAGAAATTCTCAATTGCCACAGATAAAGACAGTGTGTACATCCATCACCCGCAAGCTAGTTCCATACGAATAGAATTACAAGCTAGACTCCCTTTGCAAGATTCTGAAGATGAAAAAGGGAGTTATATAGCACCTATGCCCTCTCAAGTGATTTCGGTTTTAGTAAAAAAAGGTGATCAAGTAACTTCAGGAACAGCACTTATCGTACTTTCCTCTATGAAGATGGAAAATACAATCACTGCGCATGAAGATGGGATCGTACAGGATGTGTACGTCACATCAGACCAAAGCATCCCATCAGGAACAGAGCTAATCAATATAAAATCAGTAGAATGAATATATACCCGAAGCAACAACTTGAATCAATCAAGTCAGAAACATTTGCATATCTGATTGTAGAAGAAGCTGATCATATATTAACACTCACCTTAAATAGAGAAAGAAAAAAGAATGCTCTACATCCTCAACTCGTAAATGAGATTGCATATGCTATGCAGTATGCTTATGAGGCTGAAGATATTTGGATGATTGTTTTCAAGGCAAAAGGCAATGTTTTTTGTGCCGGTGCAGATCTGAAAGCAATGGCTGGATTTATAGAAGAAAATGATTCCACTATACCCAAGCCAAAAGAAGATATCTTGATTGGTGAATTATTCAACAATATTCACATGCCTACCATTGCGATGGTCACAGGAGATGTCTATGCGGGAGGCTTTTTCTTCTTAGCTGGCGCCTCAATCGTTCTTGCGAAGGACGATGTTAAGTTTGGATTACCAGAAGTAAAAAGAGGCCTATACCCTTTCCAAGTGATGCAAGCATTGTTGCAAGTGATGCCCGAACGTAAGGTTATCGACTGGTGCATACGAGGTTATAATTTACCAGTAAAAGAAGCAGAAACTTTTGGCCTAGTCACCGAAGTGTGTACAGCCACTAATATTGAAACCCGAACTAAGGAAATCTGTGAAGAACTAAAACAAAATAGCCCATCAGCAATACGCAATGGTCTAAAGGCATACAGACACATTCGCCCATCAGGAGCAGAACATGCGTATCTTTATGATATGTTCCAGCAGACAATTGCGAGTGCAGATGGACAAGAAGGATTACAGGCATTTAGAGAAAAAAGAAAACCCATTTGGACTGGGGTTTAACTACAAAGTCATATGATTGGATATAGAAAAGATTTATGCATAGATAAAGTTGTCCTCGTCACTGGAGGACGAAGTGGCATTGGCTTTGGTATTGCTAAATTGTTTTTAGAATTAGGTGCAACTGTTTTTATCTGTTCTCGAAAAGCAGAACTATTACAAAAGGCTTGTGAAGATTTATCTGCTTATGGAAAATGTTTATCCAAAGTCTGCGACATCAGAAAAGAAGAGGAGATCAATGCATTAGCAGAATTCATTAATGCAGAAGCCGGCAAACTTGATATCTTGGTTAATAACGCAGGTGGACAATTCCCTACACTTGCAGAAGATGTAAGCACTAATGGTTGGAATGCTGTCATAAATAATAATTTGAACGGCACATTCTATATGATTAAGCAGATGTTCAACTCATTTTTTAAACCTCAACTAAATGGAACAATCGTCAACATCACTGCAAATGTACACAGAGGCTTTCCTGGTATGGTACACACTGGAGCTGCTAGAGCTGGTGTAGAAAATTTAACGAAAACACTAGCCTTAGAATGGGCTAAGTATAAAGTCAGAATAAATGCCGTTGCTCCAGGCACCATACAATCTTCTGGACTCGACACCTATGATCCTAATATCCAAAAAACACTTGAAGCTGGGAGAAAAGCGAATTTGATGAAACGATTTGGAACAGTAGAAGACATTGCCAATACAGTTATCTTTTTATCAAGTCCAATGAGCAGTTACATCAGTGGAATAACTATATACGTTGACGGTCTTGATCATCTAGCACAAAATAACATGGCGTTTATTGATGTATTAGAAAATATGAAAAAGCAAATGAAACAATAAAATTATGGCAGTAGAAACAAAATATAAAACATGTAATCTCTGTGAAGCCATCTGTGGTTTGGAGATAAAAGTCGAAGACAATAAAGTGCTGTCCATAAGAGGTGATGAAAACGATACGTTTAGTCGTGGTCATATTTGCCCGAAAGCAGTCGGTCTCAAAGATCTACACGAAGATCCCGACAGATTAAAGAAGCCAATGATTAAAAAAGATGGTGACTGGCAAGAGGCTACTTGGGATGAAGCGATTACTTTTGCTGCTCGATCTTTGGTCGAAGTTCAACTAAAACACAGTAAAGATGCGGTTGCTGTTTATCAAGGTAATCCAAGTGTCCATAATTTAGGCACTTCATTATTTTCTCCTGATTTCGTACGAAGTATAAAAACAAAAAACAGATATTCTGCTACCTCTGTAGATCAACTGGGCCATCATCTTGCAGCAGAAACTATGTTTGGTCATGGACTATTTGTCCCAGTACCAGACATCAATCGCACAGACTTTTGGGTCATCATCGGTGGCAACCCTATGGTATCGAATGGCAGTATGATGACTGCCCCAGACATAAGAGGTAGAATAAGAGACATTCAAGAAAGAGACGGTAGAATTGTTGTCATTGACCCTCGTTTTACGGAGACCTCTGAAAAAGCAGATGAACATATTTTCATTAAACCAGGAACTGATATTTGGTTATTGATGGGTTTGCTGAATTACATTTATATAAATGACAAAATTAAATTAGGTCATCTTGGAGATGCAATAGAGCCGACTAAGACTGAAGCTATTGGCAAAGCTGTTTCTTCATTTGATGTTGATCTAGTCGCTGAGAGAACTAAAATTTCAAAAGAAAAAATAACTAATTTCTATCAAGACTACTGTGGTTCCAAACGAGCAGTCATTTATGGCAGGTTAGGCATTTCAGCCAATAAATTCGGTGGCTTATGTCATTGGGCAATCAACACTATTAACATCCTTAGTGGTAATTTTGATAAAGAAGGTGGAGCTATGTTTCCAAATCCAGCTATCAATGTAAGCTCTAAAAAAAGCCCTGATACAAGATTTGCCAGATGGCATAGTCGCGTACGTAAGTTGCCAGAATATGGTGGAGAACTACCATCATCGACACTTGCTGAAGATATACTAGAGCCAGGCGAAGGTCAGATAAAAGCACTTGTCACTTCTTGTGGCAATCCGGTATTGAGCGTTCCCAATGGGCGTAAATTAGATGATGCTTTTGAGTCACTAGACTTCATGGTATCGATTGATATTTATCTGAATGAAACGACCAGACATGCAGATGTGATTCTCCCTCCAGCGACGGGATTAGAGACAGCTCACTACCCCATTGGTTTTCATAATTTGGCAATTCACAATACTGCAAATTATAGCGACCCTGTTGTAGAGAAAGCTGAAGGCACCCTGTTTGATTGGGAGATATTCAGCAAATTAAAAAAGGAAGTTGAGGAATATAGGCTCGAGAAAACAGGTGAAGCAAAATCTGATAAACCAGAATTCACCTTAGAACAAAAGCTTGGATTCTTATTGCAATTTGGTCCATATAAACTGAGTTTAGAAGAATTAAAAAAGCATCCTCATGGAATAGATCTCGGTCCATTAGAAACACAATTACCAAAACGATTGATCACTCCAGATGGCAAGTTGAATATATACCCTGACATCTATGAATCTGGCTTGAAAAATTTAGTAAACAGTCAAGTAGAAGAAGATCATGACTTCTTATTGATCGGAAGACGAAACTTGAGAAGTAACAACTCGTGGATGCACAATTTACATCGCATGACGAAAGGTCCCAATACATGTACTGCCATTGTCCACCCAGAAGATGCTGAGACTTACAACATAAAAAGTGGAGACCACATTAAAATACGATCGAGAGTTTCAGTTGTAGAAATAGAAGCTGAAGTATCAAATGAGATTATGAAAGGAACGATAAGTATTCCGCATGGTTGGGGACATGACAGAGAAGGAATTCGATTACAAACTGCTTCAGCAAAAGCCGGAGTTAGTTTTAACGATCTAGCAGATGATCAGTTGGTTGATGAATTAAGTGGTGTATCAGTCATCAATGCGATACCTGTAAGCATAGAAGTATAAATGGCAGTAACGATTATTAAATCTCCACTCCCAGGCCATGTATTGAGCATCGCTTGTAAAGAAGGTGACACCATTCCGAAAGGGAAAGATATTGTCATTATAGAAGCTATGAAAATGGAGAATGCGATTACTGCTCCAGATAACATTCTGATCAAATCAGTCTATAAAACAGAAGGCGATATCATTAAAAAAGATGAAGCTATATTAAGTGCGGAAATTATTAGTCCAGCTGCTTTATCAAGTACGGCAACCGAAAAAAATGAGCAATCTCCAAGTCCAAATAAACTAAAAGAACTCAATGACAGAAGAGAATTCCTACTAGATAAGAATAGAGAAAGAGCTACTGAAAAGCGTAAGAAGAAAGGATATAATACAGCTAGAGAGAATTTAAATCTATTGGTCGATGATGGTTCCTTTCAAGAATACGGAGGTTTTATCATTGCAGCTCAACTAAGTCGAAGAAGCAAAGAAGATTTAATACGAGAGACTCCCGCTGATGGATTAATTGCAGGCACAGCTACTGTTAATGCAAGTGACTATAAGAAGAATACGGAATGCGCTGTTCTCATCTATGACTACGCTGTATTGGCAGGTACACAAGGGACGATGAACCACCTAAAAATGGACAGAGTTTTAGAGATTGCTCACCGCAATAATCTTCCGACAATATTATTTGCAGAAGGTGGCGGTGGACGTCCAGGAGATGTCGATCAACAAACAATCGCAGGCTTGCACATTTCTACCTTTTATCAATTTGCAGCATTAAATGGTAAAGTGCCACTAGTCTCAATTGTAAACGGTTATTGTTTTGCTGGTAATGCGGCATTAGCTGGAAGCTCAGATATCATTATTGCTACAAAGTCCATCTCCTTAGGTATGGGAGGTCCAGCAATGATTGAAGGTGGTGGACTGGGTAACGTCGCCCCGAAAGAAATCGGCCCTTATGCTGTTCATATGGAAAATGGCGTAATCGACATATTGGTAGAAAACGAAACTGAAGCAATAGAAAAAGCGAAACAATACTTGAGTTATTTTCAGGGAATTGCAGCTCATTGGGAATCATCAGAGCAATCATTACTGAATAGTATCATTCCAGAAAATAGAAAACGCCTTTATGCAGTCAGAGATGTCATCACTACCCTCTTTGATACAAACTCTGTACTGGAATTGCGTCAATGGTATGGCGGTGGTATCGTGACAGGTCTTGCGCGCATAGAAGGAATACCTGTCGCTGTAATTGCTAATGATCCATCTGTGAATGCTGGGGCAATTACCCATCATGCTGCAATAAAAATGAAGGAGTTTTTAGAATTAGTAAATACGCATAAATTACCAATCATATCTCTTGTAGATACACCAGGCATCATGGTAGGTCCTGATTCAGAAAAGACAGGAAATGTCAAACATGCCTCTCGCCTATTTGTGGCCGCTGCAAAATTAGATGTGCCGATGATTGGTATTGTGACAAGAAGAGCATATGGTCTCGGAGCTATGGCGATGGTCGGTGGGAGTATGCATATTCCCAATATAATGCTTGCATGGCCATCTGGAGAATTCGGTGCAATGGGATTAGAGGGTGCTGTAAAACTTGGGTTCAGAAAAGAATTAGAAGCAGTTAAAGATCCAGAAGAAAGAGAAAACTTATACGCCCAAATGGTTGAGCTTGCTTACGAACGAGGCAAAGCATTAAGTATGGCAACTCATTTTGAAATCGACGATGTCATTCAACCAAAAGAAACTAGAAAAAGAATTGTACAATCATTAAAATCTAATAAAGGAAAATATGAGTCATAAAGTAGCAATAGTAACAGGAGCTGGATCAGGAATTGGACAAGCAACAGCAAAACTACTTGCAAATAAAGGGTTTAGAGTTGTTGTTTCAGATATCAATGAAGAAGGAATGCGCCAGACTCACGAAATGATAAAAGATGCAGGAGGTCAGGCGGTTATTCAACTGTGTGATGTATCTAGTCAACCCCAAGTAAAGCAGCTGTTTCAATCTACTGTTGCTAATTATGGTGAAATTCATGCTGTTGTCAACAACGCAGGTATTGGCGGAGATGCTGGTTTTATTCACGAATACAGTGATGAGACTTACGACAGAATCATTGCAGTCAATCAAACTGGCGTTTGGTATTGCATGAAGGAAGCACTCGCTATTATGCACAAACTACAGACGGGAGGTTCGGTAGTGAATGTCTCTTCTGTCGCAGGTATAGGTGCAGCGCCCATGATGGGTGCATATGCTGCAAGCAAACATGCCGTCATTGGTTTAACAAGAACAGCTGCTGCAGAATATGGCAAGTACAATATTCGCGTTAATGCAGTTTGCCCTACAGTAATCGACACACCAATGGGCCGATCGATAGCGGATCATGATTCACCTATGATGCAAATGATAAAGGAGTCTATACCAATGAAACGATTCGGAGAACCAGAAGAGGTCGCAGAAGTCATCGCATGGTTATGCTCCGAAAGCAGCTCTTATGTCAACGGTCAAGAACTACGCATAGACGGAGGCATGAAAGCCTAAGTAAACAAGAAACAAAAATATTAAATTATACCAATTGAATTCATCTAAAACCTAAATATATGAACGCACAACTATTCACTGAAGAACATGAAATGTTTCGTCAAAGTTTCCGATCCTTTTTAGAAAAAGAAGCGATGCCCCACATTGATGAGTGGGAAGAGAATCGACGGACACCTCGGGACATTTGGAAAAAGATGGGAGATATGGGATTTTTGGGTTTGGCTTATCCTGAAGAATACGGTGGATCAAATCTAGACTTTTTTTACGATGTGGTCTTCAATGAAGAATTGGGAAGAGCCAATTCAGGAGGATTTGCAATCACACAACAAGTGACACAATACATGGCCGGTCCTTATGTCCTCAAATATGGTTCGGATGAATTAAAGAAAAAATACATCCCTGGTATTATTTCAGGTGATCTGTTATGCTCCATCGGCATCACAGAGCCAGGTGCCGGATCAGATGCTCAGAATATCCAGACAAGAGCAGAGGACAAGGGCGATCACTACCTCGTTAATGGCTCAAAAACATTTATTACAAATGGAGTTTATGGTGACTTCATTATTACGGTTGTGAAGACAGATCCCAACGTAGGTTCTGCAGGGGTAAGTCTGCTTGTCATCGAACAAAAGATGGACGGTGTATCCACTAGTAAGCTTAAAAAACTAGGCTGGCATTGTTCTGACACAGCGGAAATCAGTTTTGATAATGTCAAAGTCCCAAAAGAGAATCTCATAGGCGAAGAAGGCAGAGGCTTTTATTACTTAATGAATGGTTTACAATTGGAACGTTTGTGTGCTGTCCCTGCAGCCATATCGGCTTGTGAGCGCGCCATCGAAATGTCATTACAGTACATGTCAGAGCGTCAAGCATTTGGCAGATTTATTAATAAATTTCAAGTACTCAGACATCGAATTGCACAGTTAGCTTCTGAAGTCGAAGCTGCAAAAGCATTCAGCTATCACTGTTGCCGCATGTATGGCGATGGTATCTACGATGTCAAGTTATGCAGCATGGCAAAACTTCTTGTCACAGAATTATCAGAAAAAGTAGCTACACAATGTTTGCAATTTTATGGTGGCTATGGCTTCATGGAAGAATACCCATTGGCAAGAATGTACAGAGACGTCAGAGTCGGAACCATCGGCGGTGGCTCCTCAGAAATCATGCGTGAGATCATAGCCAAAATGATCATTGACGATAAGTCATATGCAAAAGCAGAATCTAGCCATGATGCTTCAAACGGCCAACGTGTAACTGCAAGCAGCTCAAATGGTAATGGTCAGCATAAGTCAGATTTTTCGACCATTTATAACGACATTGAGTCCAAAGCCTCTAGCGCGAATGCTATTGGCAACAGCCTCAAATTTGACTTTGGTGAGCAACAGATTTTTATTGATGGTAGCGGCAATTCTAATGTTGTGAGTGCTGAGGACAAAGAAGCTGATTGCACTTTGAATCTCGAACTGGAAGATTTCCAACGAGTCTTGTCTGGAGATTTAAATCCGATGGGTGCAGTGATGTCTGGGAAAATTAAGATTGATGGGGATATGGGTGTGGCTATGAAATTGCAGAATTTACTGGGGTAAATTGGGCCCCTCGTTTACTCGCTTTTGGAGCGTTTGCAGGCTCACTTTTTTGGGGGTTCGTAGACTCGCTTTTGGGGCGTTAGCAGCCTCTCTTTTGAGTGGACTCTTGTCGAGGATGGGCTGTAATAAAGAAGGTGATAAAAACAAGACAAGCTATGTCAGGCATGGACATTCATTTACACTAGGCATTAGAAATTCAACATTAGCAGAAGGCTTCCCTTATTACAAATTAGATTTATAAATTTAGGTTCAAGCCCGCCCACCCGCTTCTGATGAAGCAGTTCCTTCACTTCAAAGCAAGATTTACTTGCTTTGATCCGCCAGCTGGCGGACCACTCAGCCGTCCCAAAGACGCAGTCGTCCCAAAGGCATCAGCCGTCCCAAAGTCCCAACCTAATTCAACATCGCCCCATAATAACGAGCCAACCTCTTTGGTGACGCTCCCATTCTAAACAAAGAAAAACCGACTAGGTTAGCGACCTGTACACGCATATAGGAATTTTTCTCGTACTTCCGAGCAGATACAATAACATCGGATGGAATTACAGTGAAAGTATTCTGTTTTCGAAGTCGCTGAGTCAACTCGAAATCTTCCATAATGATATAGTCCTCATTAAAACCATTCATCTCTTCAAAAAGGGATTTTTTGATGAATAGTGTTTGATCTCCGCCACCACAGAGTAACGAAATAGATCGTGTTGCTCGCGCATTAATTTTCAACAAGAGTTTAGGACTGTCAAATTGATAACTAAAACATCCAGCATGACTGCCTTCGTTAATAGCCTGTTTTATTTTATTGATGCAATCTGCATTCGGCAGTACATCGGCATGTATGAAATATAATACATCACCCGTAGAATGTTGAGCACCAATGTTCATCTGAGTCGCTCTACATTGTTTAGGACATGACAGAATATCTACTTTATAATTACTTGCTATATGAACCGTTTGATCTGTGCTCCCACCATCAACAACAATTATCTCATGATCAACAGATTCAAGTATTCTATTTAATCGACCAAGAGTGCGATCAATAAATCGTTCTTCATTTAATGTTGGGATAATAATACTAATATTCATGACTATAAAGCAAAGTTAACATTCAGCTTGAGCAATACTTAGAATGCTTCGTTAAAAGTTAGGTAAGGCAATAGTTCTCCATCTTCACTAAAGCCGAAATCAATACGAACATGGACTTTATCTTCTTTATTGATCTCAATTCGAAGCCCTAGACCATATGATGCATGGAGTTCGTTTATGCCAAAATCACCAAATTCAGGTGCGACTTGTCCTGTTCCAGCAAAAGCCGCTCCCTTAAATATCCAAAACAAGGGAAAGCGATATTCTGCTTGTAGCATCAGTAGCTTTTTATCTCGAAAACGGCCTTCTATAATACCCCGCATCTTTTTTGTCCCACCTATAAATGCCAATTGTTGAAATGGGACTTGACCAAAGGTGACATCTGCAAAACCATTCAAAGCCAATATGTGCTTTTTATTTCCTAATGAAATATATCTTGATGCGTCTACAGTCAGTCGCTGATATTGATGACTTGCTCCAGTGGCTGATCCACTTATAGACAAAGATGCTTCAAGGTACCATCCATCGGACGGATAAAACACGTGATCACGATTATCATAAATCGATATTGCACCTACAGTAGAAATAATACTTGCTATACTGCCAAGGACTTCACTTCGGTTCAATAGACTTTCGGTCTTCTTTTCTGCCAATTCATAATCATCCCACCAATATCGAATGCCAACGTACCAATTGTTGCGTACTTTTTTAAGTACATTTAATCGAATACGAGGAAAGTTAACACTATAGAATTCTTCATCCTCATCATTCGTGTCGTTGCCAATTCCAAAATAAGGATACACATAACGATAGTAGCCTAATTCTCCAAAAATGAAATAAGATTGATGTGGTGTAAATAACTGATAGGATAAATAAGAAAGCAATTGTTTTTTAAGTGTGTATGCGCCACCTAACTGAATTTGAGAAGGGCGGTCATATATATTAGAATTCTTGAAACGGAAGGTTGATAATCCTGCTGCTCCAAATCCCCAATCTGTTTCTGGTGTAAAAAACACGAGTGGAAGAGCGACAATGCTTTTCTTCTTTTGTACATCCTTTTCATCTGACTGCCCTTGCAACTGAATAGCAAATCCAATTACTAAAATAAGAGACAAAACACGCACTTCAATCATGAGTGCATAATTAGATATTTTGTGTCACATGATCAACTATTGTTTAAATATCATGCTTAGAATGTCACTCCGTCACCCATTTGCTTTATTGGTTTGCTAACGATATTCTCTATTACTATACCAAAAAGAAAACATTTTAGGAATTTCTTAGCTTATCTTTTATCCGTTCTTATCGTTGAGAATACTCGTAAAGACCAGTATTTACTGCATTTCTCGCCTTGATAACAACTAAAACCTCTGGCCAATAAAAGTTCCAAACCACTTTCCTTTTGGTATATCTGTAACCTGAGTTAACCCCCATAGTCGTTCGGCTCTGCTTCTGAAATAAACAACGGTATTCTCTTTTTAATATCTCTTCTTTGTACGATACTTAAATATTCGTAGTTTTTCTTGTACAACTGTTGTGACAGTTCATCCCACAGTTGGCGGTAGGCTGCCTTCAATTCATTATAGACACCTAGATAAGTGTTGTAGGCAGTATTTCTATCATTTGTAATTGAGATTACAGGAGTCTTCTCTGTATTCTGAAATGCCAATAGTTTTGTTTCTATAAATAGTTTAGCACTATTTTTAATAGCTTCGATTTCTGTTTCTTCCCCTTCAGCATAAATACCATTTTCATGATTAATGAGTACGGTAAATACATTGTCTTGATTCACATTTATTGCTTCTTGGTTAGGATCCCATGGTGGTAATTTCACCAAAATGCCTTTGTCTTCAACAATGGTAGTAGCTACCAAAAAGAAAATCAATAGTAAAAAGGCAATGTCAGCCATTGAACCAGCATTTACTTCATTTTCTAGCCTTCTGTTTTTTCGATTGAGTTGCGCCATTTGCTTTTCTATTATAGATGTAGAAGCTTTTGCAAATGGTGTATTGATTACTTTAAAATATCAATAATTCGAATTATAGTATTTAAAGACTGATCAGATTGCTTGTTGATTATCTATATTATATTCTAATTATACACTCTCTTTTTTATAATCAATTTCATCCAGAATAAATATATCGTTCACAGGTTTTCCAAATAATTCAGAAATTTTTAAAGCAAGAATTGTAGAAGGGACATACCTATTTTTTTCAATGGAATTAATGGTCTGTCTGGACACTCCAATTTTTTCAGCTAAGCCTTGCTGAGTCAAATTTAATTCAGCCCTACCTATTTTTAATTTATTGTACACGGCCGAATCGTTTTAAGGTCTCAAAACAAAGCAGCTGAATCCCAAGCATAATAAATAAAACCTCAAAGGCCGAAATTTCGTAGAAGCTCACACTCCCATCTCCAGTTATTTTTGTGATTGCCACATCCAATAGTATTGCTATAAGCGGAATAGAAATTGAATATACGGTAATAAAGACAAAAGCAATAACAAAGGATTGAAATCTAAGGTATAGATTGTACTCATCTTCTATTTTATCTTTACTCAGTGAAGCTAGTAGTAGAAATAACAATATCAATGACCGAAGTACATCCTTCACAATTAAAGAATGACTACCTACGAATTTACTGCCTACTAGAAATAGTAAAATTAAGATGGCCCCAAGAATACCAATAGCCTTAAATTTATGTGGTAAACGAAAGTTTAAAATTTTATAGATGGTGCTATGTTCGTTGTCAATGTACGTTTGATTTGCCATTGTAATGGATTAAATTAGGAAAATATATTTTACATAATGTCAAATATACTTTACATTTAGATAATGTGCAAATAGTGTGTATTATTAATGTAGTATAGAGCCAAATTAAACCAGAAGTCTTCTTTTATGCTGCGTTGATCATTTTCTTTTTTTCGCAATTGTCCACCTTTAGCCCCGATTTGAATTCCATTTTCAAACCTCATTCTCGTCCAGTTTTCTGTTGGCCAAACTCTATCATTTTCAGTTGATAATGTTTTTAGTAATTCCGATATGTTGCTCTTTGGTTGATTAACAACACGCTTATGGACATTAAGTAATTTCAACTTAAATTTATTTTGAGAGTTAGAGACAGTTTATTATTCAATTCATTTAATATTAACAGAGCTAATTAGCGGATTTAAAGATGCTTGCCATCCAGCTGCAAGTAGATCGGCCAATTCTTTTTGTACATTAATTTGAATATCCTGATTAGCAATATTTACCGTTTCATATGGATCATTAATTCTATCATATAGTTCAATAGCTTTTAAGTCACCCTTTGTTCCAGTTATATTATCCCAAGCATACCACTCTATGTAGTGGTGTTGATCTGTATTTATAGAATATCCCATATTTCGTTGGCCATCAGCAGATACTTTAGGTCTTCTATGGAACTGACTAAATGCAGCAGTTTTCCATTTCTGCTTTGGATTTTCGATTAAAGGTACAAGACTCGTTCCATGCATGTAATCTGGAATGTCGATACCAGCAATATCACATAATGTTGGAAATAAATCCACCAGTTCAGTGATCCCTCTTGTCTGAGTTCCTTTGTTGGGTTGGTTAGGATAGCGGATAATGACTGGTACTTTCAGATCAATATTGTAGCTAGTCATTTTACCCCAACTGTTGTGATCGCCTAATTTATAGCCATGATCGCCCCACACTACAATGATTGTGTTTTCATAAATATCAAGTTGTTTCAAATGCGCCACGATGTCACCAATTAAAGCATCGACATAGCTCACACTGGCGTAGTATCCTTGCCTTAAGGTTCGTACCGTGTCTTCACCCATTTGATAATTAAGATCAGTAGGATGTGGAATATGTCCAAAGCCATCATAATGCCTCAGTTCATACATCGAGTTCATGGTATGAATGGGTACATCTTTGGGAATGTTTGGATTGTTTGCCAATGGCATTTTATTTGGATCGTACATGTCCCAGTATTTTTTAGGAACCGTAAAAGGAAGATGGGGTCGAAAATAGCCAAGCCCCATAAAGAATGGCTTATCTGATTTGGCTAATCTAGTTAATGTCTTAATTACCAACTTATTCTGTGCGCCATCATAGTACATCGTGTCGTGCACATCAGCTGCTTCCCATGCAGGTCCTGTATTCCAACCATCTGCATATCGGACAGGCCTTAATTTCAAGAGTGAATCTCGTTTTATTTTTTGAGAAGCATTTACTTCTGGACTGATATAGAATGTCTCCCCATCTCGTTTTAGCCAATCCTTTTTTAGGAATCGTGCTGGCCTTAAATCTGGTTCATCCCAAGAGATAGAATCTGGCATATAGTTGTGAAATATTTTACCCAGATTGACTGTGTGATAGCCATGTTTGGAAAAATGTTGAGGCATCGTCACAGCATCAGGATTAATCTCGCGAAATTTATCTCCCAAGTGCCACACTCGAGTGGAGTCTGGTCTTACACCCGACATCACACTTGCCCTAGATGGTGCACACACTGCAGACTGGCAGAAAGCTTCTCTAAACGTAATGCCTTCTGCAGCCAACTGATCAATGTTTGGAGAGATAGCAATCGGATCATCATACACACCTAGTGTTGGCCGTAAATCATCTATTGAAATAAATAGAACGTTATGCGGCTGTTTTGTCGTTTCAACTTGACTATCACATCCTACTAAGAGAAGTAAGCATATTAGAATTGACATAGCAGATAGGCGTGATGTGAATTTAGTTTTCATTTATTATTTGGATGTGTTGTTTGTAGGTTGATAGTAATTCGAATCACTTTTTAATACTTTGAGTTTTCTCCTTATTGTAATTTAATAAGGATTTATAATACCTTTCAGAGATTGGAACCTCAATATTATTATTTCTTGATATTTTAACTATCGCCCCAATTTTCGCATCTAGTTCAAGCACATTGCCACTCAATTTATCTGTCAACATTGAAGATCCTTTTGTTTTAGGATAATTCATTAATTTTTTTGACAACTTTTCTTGGATGTTAGAATCTAATTCTATTTTCTCAGACTGTGCAACACGAATTCCTTCTTCAACTAATAAAGTAAAGTCACTCAAATATTTACTATCATCAAATATAGAACAAGGTTTTTCAGTGTAAGATTGAATTGAACCTATCGACGAACTTTCAATTAATTTTACCCATTGGTCTTTTTTAAATTCCTCAGTTAAATTAAATACAATTTCATCTGTACCAAACAAACTTATGAATTCATTAGCTAAGGTACTATTAAGTAGGGTTATTATAGGCTCTTTGAGTTGTCTGTAATTGCTATTATTAATTCTTTCAACGGAACAATCGATTGCAGTTTCTAAAATTTGATTTCCATTTATCAAATTTATGTACGGTTTCGACAAGTCTATTCCGTTTTGAAAAATTGCCAGTTTTGTTCGTTCACTAAGCAGCCTCTTTATTTCCTCTTTTGCTCCTTTGACTTGGTGTTCTTTGAGACAAACAATAAGCCAGTCTAATCCATTATCTAAGTTGGTAGAGATTGTTATTGGAATTCTAGTTACCTCTTGTTGATACTCTATGCTTATTGATTCATAATTGGTCCTATTGAAGAAGAGATATTCATTAATGGTATTTTTGGTCAGATACTTTGCCAATACTGATCCGATAGCACCGATTCCGAAAATGCCAATTGTTTTCATTTAATTCTAAGTTATAAGAGATAATAATTTACAGCTATCCCTATATTATTTTCAATCTCCATCATAGCTTGTAGACTTTAATATATTGCCAGCACTATCTTTTACAACAGATATCCATTTAGTATTTGATTGAATGTCTTTGTAATTAATTTTACTCACCGCAGAAAATATAAACGTTTCTGAATGAATTGAAGTTATAATCTGAGCACCAATGAAAGTATCTCCTTGAATTCTTTCTACAGAAATATTGTGTTTATCAATTTCGGAAACACCATCTTTAGGATGGAGGATATTGAGAAAGCAAATGTCTCGTACTTTCTCCAGATTTTCAATTTTAATTGTTTTTAGACGGATGCGTCTGATCTCATCTGGGCGTTGAGGAGTCATGACTTCTTCAATAAGTGTTTCATCAACTGTAATTGTTTTCGATGCTGGAAATAAAGTAAATATATTCAAAGCTCCTGCCCCATTTAGGATTTCGTAGTGATCTTCCTTAAGTCTGGTAGCGTATTTTTCACTGTGCATCCGCCAAGTATAGTTGTGCTCCAACTCACTTTCCAATTCATCGACTATAATGAAGTATCCGCTTTGACTGTTAATGATGTATCTGGCATTTCTTTTCAATTGCATATCAGGATAGTATAGCTTACTGGATTCTCCAACCACAAATACGTACCCATCCGCTTCCGAGTAAGTCTCGATATTTGCAACAGCCGATTCGGGGACATCCCTCCAAACGTTGTGAATGCCTTTACAATTTAAATCGAACCGAACCGGATCACTTAGATCTCCCTCTTTCCATATCCTCTCCCCTACGCATCCAGTTCCGTCAACCGTAATTAAATTATGAATTTCTGCTTTAGATGTTCTGTTATATCCTTCATCAATCGCTAAGGAAGCTCCTTTATGGATCAATATAAATTAATTAAAATCCACGTGATAATGAGTCAGACTTCGAGTCCTCCAATTATTTTTTTTATTTAATTCCCAACTTATTCTCCATTGCTTATGTCCACCTGGGGGACTTGATTTAAAAGAGAAGTGTGTCGCATCTTTATCCCAACCAGAACGCATAACAACCAAACCCAAATCGGGAAAATTTTTATTTAATGGTAGTTTGTATGGTACTTGAGATTCTATAGTTGGATTATACCAAATGAATTCCAAAAAGGCTTCTGGTAGAATACCAGGAAAGACTTTACTTTGATAGGCTTCTCTAAATAAGAATTTTTCACGAACTAACTCTGCCAACCATTGTGCATGTCCATTCTTATGCTCAGAGGCCAATTTGTAATAGGCACAAATAGAATGAGAACTGCGTCGATCATGAGTATCACCGAAGTTGATGTTTTCTTCCCAATTTGGAGCAGATTGATAAAGTCTATAATAAAAGGTGTTTTTAAGAAAATCAGTTTCAAAATAATTCGGTCCATCGTCAGTACATATCAAATCTGCAGAAGTCAATAAAAATTTCATGGCATATCTTCAATAAACCGTTCCTTCATAATTAGAACCATCATCAGGAAGGTATTCATAAACGAGTTTAAAATTCTCTTTAATTACTTCAACCCAGTGAGCAGCTCCTCCGTATTCCGAACGTATTGCCAATGCCGTCACTAGCAGTCCCGTATAATTAATCCAATTATGATTTTGCCAGTAATCGGTAGACCAACAATTACCTTTATTTTCTTCACCATAATTGAACATTTTATTCCCCTGAAGAATAAGTTTATCCAAAACCAATTTGAGTTCTTCTTTTGTCAAGTCTTCTTTGATCCAATCATAAGAAAGTCCCAAGCCATAAAGTAACCAAGAAGCGCTCAAGTCTACATCTACCAAAAATCCGTAGCCCCAAACATCATAACCTACTGCAGTAAACATCCACCTTTTTGCTTCTTCTAAATAATGTTTCTGTCCAGTTAGTTTATACGCTAGACTGAGATTTGCTACAGCCATGCCCATATAGGTGATGCTGGTAGGTGGATGCTCAACAGTTAACGATACTCCTTCGTAACGTCGACATTGTTCGACCAATCGAACAAAATGATCTTTATGTGATGTCGTCAAATTTGCTTTATACTGGTCTAACCTGTCGTTGATTAAAAGGTAATTCGTTTTCATTGTTTTGATTTAGGACCTCTTCCAAATTTTAGCATTAATACACTAACGATACCAATGGACAACACCAATGTCAAAATAGCAAGTCGTCCTTTGATTGGGTTTGGTATGAACAAGAATAAGCTGATAAACCCAGTGATGGCTACACCAAATTTACCGATAGTGGTCAATTGCCTGAGGTCATTTCCTGCACCTATTTCTTTTTCGAAGTCAATCGGTGTTTTCATTAATGTGAAGAAATCATCAACCTTTTTGCGATGCTCAGATTGTTTAGCTGGCGCAAATATCATAGATATAAAAAATCCAAACGTCCCTGCACCAAAGACACCAAACAATTTCTGCTGATAAGTCCAAGTAATACTTTCATTAAATGAAGCTGACAATCCAAAATAAGTCAAGGGTATTTCAAAAAATGCAATGCATGATACCATAAATGCAAATCTAATAGACGCCAATCCAGCCCATGAAGGTGTACGTCTAAAAAACATTCCCCACAGCAATGGGATAGCAATCGGTACCGCCAATAATGCGCCTACATCAAGCATAATTTCAAAAATGCCTTTCCCATCTTGTTGAGCAAAGTATAAGGCGACAGACATCATCATCACTCCTAAAAACCAAGTATAGAGCCGTCCAAATCTCAATAATTCTTTATCGCCTTTTGGTTGCCATTTTAAATTTCGAGAGAGTTTGGGGTAAATATCTTTTATAAGAATGGCGACATTGGTATTCAATCCTGTATCCATGGAACTCATCGTCGCCGTCAAAATTGCGACAACCATCATGCCGATTAATCCATTCGGTAATAAACGGATACTTGCAATCGCATAACTGGCTTCACTGGGTTTGCTGATGTCAATCGCCATGACTTGATCGTGAAACAATAGACGCGCAGTGATAGGTGGAAGAAACCAAATAATACTTCCTAACAATAAAAGTACTGAAGCCAACAAAGCCGCCTTCTTAGCTTCCCGACCATCTTTTACGGAGAAATAACGAGGCGCTGCATTCATTGAATTGTAGACTAAAAACTGTTTGACAACAATCGCACTGATCCATCCCCAAGTGTAGGCACCTGCAAACAATTCAGCATTGTTGACCATTCTATATTGTTCCGTGAGGCCCGCTCTGTTGATGGCTTCAAACAAATTATGGAACCCACCTAATTTATCCAAACATATCCATGCGATGATCACTGCCAATGGTAAGAGGATCAATCCTTGTAAAAAATCTGTCGCCGTGACCGCCCATCGGCCGCCTGTCGCAGAGTAAATGAGCACGACTATTCCACAGACAATAATGACGACACTGATGTTGTATCCAAAACAGCAGAACAAAATATAACTAAACTATAAAGAGCCATTGAGGAGTAGAGAATTGGGACAGGCACCTCATAAAGTGCATAAAAGTTGCGAGTGATTTCACCAAATCTCAGCGAGATCGCTTCAGGTAATGTTGTGACTCTCAATTGCCTTAGCCAGGGTGCGAGAAAAAGAAAATTCATAAAGTAACCAAGCGAACTTCCTAAGAAAAGAAACATAACAGAGTATCCAGCTTCGTATGCCATTCCTGCTGCTCCAGTAAATGTCCATGCTGTAAAGCTGCCCATAAAAGCACTGGTTCCGACTAACCACCAAGTGCCTTTTGATCCACCTTTTAAAGTAGTCATCCGTATTACTTGAAAATTTCCTAAATACAAAGCCGACCACAATTGTCAACATTAAATAGCCGACAATGACGAAGTATTCTATTCCTGAAATTTCGATTCCTGGCATGTTATTTTAGTTCATACTCCTATTTATTAGTGCCTTAAGAATTGGACATTTTATTCACTTACAACTAATAATCAATATCCATCCTCCAATAACGTCACCATTCCACTATCTGCATCAAAACTAGCTTTGGCTCCAATCGGGAATGTACATTGATCATCAGTGTGCCCGAAAGATACGCCATATGCTGCTGGGATATTCAGTCGTTTGATTCGCTCGTGAATGACTTCTTGTAGTTTTTGCTTTTGCTTATTTTTTTGTTGGCAGCCAACAAAAATACCGAAGATGACGCCTCTTACTCTATCGAAAAATCCAGCAGAAATTAATTGAGTCAACATCCGATCAACGCTGTACGGAGATTCACCAACATCTTCAATAAATACAATTTTATTTTTAGTTTTTACTTTGTGCTTGGTCCCTAATAAAGAAACCAATAAGGTTAAGTTTCCACCAACCAAATCAGCAGTTGCAGTACCTGAAGTGATGGTAGAGAATTTATAAATATCCTCAGTCAATCCTTTTTCAATATTACTTTTTGATAGAAAAATCTTGTATGGTTCTTTAAACCCAAAAATTGGAGCAAGATATTCACTTGTATAATCAGTCATTAACGATGATGAAATGGGTCCATGAAAACAAGGGCTTCCAGTCCGCTGGTGGATGGTATTTAAAAGTGCTGTTATGTCACTGTAGCCGATGAGCGGCTTTTTGTTTTGTTTGATTAAATTAAAATCCAAATAATCTAAAATTCGAGTCGTCCCATAACCGCCTTTCACACACCAAATACCGTCGATGTCTTTGTCAGCGTACATGTTGTGGAGTTCACTTAAACGCTCACTATCTGTTCCAGCTAAGTATCCATATTTGCGCAATATTGTTTTTGAATACTGATGATTTAAGCCAAGAGCATCAAGATTTGTTTTAGTTTTTTCAAGGCGTTCTTCATCTACAAAACCTGCCGGGGCGACAAGACCTATTGTACTGCCTCTTTGCAATACGCTGCCTCTTCTCTTGGCAGAATTAATGTCATGTGGCAGTAGAGATATCCCTACAGAACCTTTCAATATTAGCTTATTAAATCCCCGTCTATTCATTTGTATGTTTGGACTCTTAAACTACAACAAAGTTTGCATTTTGATAAATAAGAACGCTATCCAAGCGTGTATAACAAAATTGCATTTACTTAAAATTAAATCCCTCACCAAATGATTTAATCCTGCGCAGATATCCGTTAAGAGATTGTAGGGCGCGCCTAGTAAATTGAGATTACCATGAAGATCAAATCATCTATAATAAGATACGAAGAAGTTGAAGACTACACGTTGAATAGGAAATGCATCACATCTCCGTCTTTGACGATGTACTCCTTTCCTTCTATTTGCATTTTACCTGCACTCTTTACAGCTGCTTCAGAACCTAGTTCAACATAGGTATCATAGCCGATAACCTCTGCTCGTATAAATCCTTTTTCAAAATCAGTGTGAATGACTCCTGCTGCCTGCGGTGCACTTGACCCTTTGAGTACAGTCCAAGCACGCACTTCTTTTTCACCAGCAGTGAAGTAAGTGATTAGCTTCAACAAATCATAACATGATCGGATGATCCGATTGACTCCTGGTTCAGTAAGACCCATTTCTTTGACAAATTCGATCTTCTCTTCGTAGGACTCGAGCTCTGCTATATCTGCTTCAATTGCTGCACTTATCAAAATAACTTCTGCATCTTCAGAAGCAATTAATTCTATGAATGCTTTGGTATAATCATTGCCATCGACTGCAGATAATTCATCTACGTTACACACGTACAAAACTGGTTTGGCCGTCAATAAATACAATTCTGCCATCACCTCCTTTTCAAGAACGCTACTTGCTTCGAATACCCTTGCTGGTTTTCCACTTTCTATATGAGCGGCAATAGCAATAGCAGTATCCAGTCTTTTTTGTTCTTCCTTGTCTCCACTCTTTGCCGATTTTCTGTATTTCTCGATACGTTTCTCCAAGGTCTCCAAATCTTTAAGACTGAGCTCCGTATCTATAATGTCCTTATCTCTTAATGGATCTACATTTCCGTCAACATGTATCACATTATCATCATCAAAACAACGGACGACATGAACAATAGCATCAACTTCACGAATATTTGCCAAAAATTGATTCCCCAATCCTTCTCCCTTACTCGCACCTTTTATCAAGCCAGCAATATCAACTATCTCTACAGTTGTAGGGACAAGTTTTTGTGGATTTACCAACTTTGACAATTGAGTCAATCGCTCATCAGGTACAGTGATGATGCCCACATTGGGCTCTTTGGTCGCAAATGGATAATTTGCTGCTAGTGCCTTTGCCGAAGTCAAGGCATTAAACAAGGTCGATTTACCAACATTTGGAAGTCCTACAATTCCTGCTCTTAATGACATAGTTACATCTTAAATGAAGCCGCAAAGATATTTTTTCTTTTGATATAAAATGTAGGTATTTTAATAGGATGCTTTACTTAACATAATTGAGGAATCATCCTCTTTACCTAGCATTTGCCATAATCACATACTACTACGACTTATTGGTTTGATTATATTTACATTATAAATCTAACGACATGAAAGTTTATACAGCATTTCTCGTTTTTGCACTTATATCAATCTTGTCCTTTTCATGTAAAGATCCTGATGCAGCTTTACGTAAAGAGCTCGATGCTGCCATCTTCAAAAGGGATATGATGGAGAAACAATTGGAAGGAGTACAAACTTCTAAATCAGGAGATCTTGTCCACATCGTTTTCATGAATCTTAAAGACGATTTGAGCGGCTCAGAATATGCAAAATTTGTTGAAGAATTAAATCAATTGCAAGGCATTCCGACGGTGCGGGATTTCACTCTAGGTGACCTTAAACCGTTTGATGACCCACGTCAATTGGGAGATTACGAAATAGTGATGAGTATGGCTTTTGATGATGAAACTGCTTACAAAACGTATCAGGAGCATCCAAAGCATCTAGCACTTAAAGAAACATTGGGTTCTTTCTTAGAAGGGCCGCATGCTATTTATGATTATGTGAAGAAGTAGATGATGTTGAATTTTAAATGTTTAATTTTTAATGAGTTGCATGTCTTCGGCAATGATCATGTCTAAATACATGCTAATCACCTGGCCTATCTAATAGATTTTATGTCTTAGTTTTGAATATTCAAACGGTGCAAAATTCTCCTCCCGAGGAAAGACTGACTGGTCCAGATTAGCGGAATATGATGTGCTAAATGCAAAACATATAAGGAGGGAACCTCGACTCTTGGAGAGGGAGAGGATGGGTGGCCTACAGGCAAATGACGAGGTGGTAATAAAGAAACTTATATCCTAATTTGATGGCTTTATTACAGAGTTTATCTTGCAATCTACCACCCCACCCTTACGGGCACCCCTCCACAAGAGGGGAATTTTACCTTATCCTCACAAATAAATCTTCTAGTTAAAACGACCTTTCGAAGCATACAAGAGCTCACAAACAAAATCGAATCTATCCTTTTCCATATGAATAAAAGCAGTAAACTGACGCTATAGCCCATCCACATAAATAAAATATAGTCCCAAATTCTGTAGATAAGTCATTTGATGTCAAAACTCCTATGTACATATCAATCGCTACTATTCCACATAATATAGCCGCAATCAAGAATAGTCTTTTCCTTTCACCTAACTTAATTGTTTAATAGCTAATAGCTAATTAGCAGTCACAATTGGATCATAGTTGTAGTCCCTAAAATCTACAGGACTCAATCCAGACACGCCTTGTTCTTGCATATAGACGCCATAAAGGACATCAACATCAGCCATTGTCAGCTTGTTATGTGTCACAACGATGAACTGTGACTCCTTACTAAACTTCTTGATGATTTTGTTGAATTTCTGGACGTTGGTATCATCTAGCGGTGCATCAACCTCATCAAAAATACAGAATGGCGCAGGCTTTAATAAGTATAGAGCAAAGAGCAATGCGGTAGCTGTCAGCGTTTTTTCTCCTCCTGATAATTGACTGAGTGATTTTGGCTTTTTACCTTTTGGTTTTGCAACTATTTCAATATTGGCTTCCAATGGTGAAGCGCCTTCAAGTAAGACAAGATCACAATCATCATCTTCGGAAAATAGACTTCTGAATACTTCTTTGAAATTCACCTTAACTTTATTGAAGGCATCCATGTATTGATCTGTTGCTTTCAATTCGATCTCTTCGATGGTCTCTAGTAAGGATACTTTAGATGTAACGATGTCTTCTTTTTGAGAAGAGATGCTGTCAAAACGTTCTTTCATTTCCTCATACGCCTCTAAGGCAAGAGGATTCACTTCTCCAAAATTGTGATATCTAGATTTTAATTTATTGACTTGCAATTCAATCTCTGCTACTGAGCGTTCATCAGACTCATCTAGCTCGAAGCCATCAATAAACTCTTTCGTCATCCCAAACTCTAAATCAACTCTTTCGTAAATGCCAGCTATAGCGAAATCAAAAGATGTTTGTTTGTCTTTAATGCCATTCACTACGGACTGACATTCTGAAATTTTACGATTCAATACTTTGAGTGCGTCTTCTTTTTCATTGATTTCTCCTCGCACTTTAAAGTAGCTCTGCTCAGCATTGGTCAGTTGTTCTTCAAAGCTTTTCTTGTGTTCGTAACTACTAAGCAGTTGATTTTCCAACAACTTCACTTTGGCTTGATTCTCTTCATTTTCCTTTAGCAAGTCAGTCTTGATCTGATCGTTTTGTTGGATGCTTTCTCGAATTTGAATCTCTTGTTGTTGGTTGTAATCAAGCTCAAGTTGAACACTATTTTCTTGGCTTTGCTTTTTCAGAAATTCTATGTTAGCGGTATTGACTTTGTCAGTTGACTCCGCTAATTTTTGCGCAAGCATGTCAAGACTTTTATCACTGATTTTATTGTCATCTGTTTCAGCCATTAAACCTGAGCGAATCTCGGTCAGTTCTTGTTCTATCGTCTGTAATAAGCTTTGCTTCTGACCAATTGACTTTCCTGCTGATTCGATAAAGCCGAGCCATTCAGAGTTTTGTTCTTTAGAGAAATCCAATTCTGTCTTCAGTTTCACCAACTCTTCGTTGATTTGAGTTTGTTCTACTCTTAATTTTTCTATAAACTGCAATTGCTTTTGCTCATCCAGTTCACTTAATTGTTGTTCAATTTCCTTCTTCACATTCTCCTTACGGGAAATGGAGGCATTCAATTCAACGATGATCTCTTTCAATGATTCCAACTTCTGCTGTCGACCGAGTTTGTTCCCTTCAAATAAACCGACAGATCCGCCTGAGATGGATTGCTTGGTTTTAACAAATGTTCCATTGATTGCAAGTATGTCGTAATCAGATTTTGACAAACCATTCAATTGATTTAGCTGGCCGTCATATATAAATGCATTTCCAAGTAAGTTGGCTATCAATTTTTGATATTTGGGATTGGCATTCACATAATTTGATGCTGGCTTCAATTGCTTACTAGTAGCTTGATTTATTTGTGACTGTTCTAAATGATCAAGAATGAAGAAATTAGCTTTACCTTTTTCAGATCGTGTCAATAAAGATATAGCAGCGACTGCCTCCTCCATGTTATCACAAACATAGTAATTGAGGTAGCTGTCAAGATACTGCTCAAGTGCAAGCCTAACTGAATCATCAACATTAAGCACATCAGAAAGCAGAGGTGCTTGGTTTTGCCACTCATCACGAAGAAATTTTATTGACTCGGGATAGCCCTCCAAATTTTGAATCATCTGCTCTAAGAGATTGACTTCATTCTGTTTGGCATCAAGTTTTCGTTTGAGTGTCCTTGCTTCAGAATCTACTTCTTGTATTCTATTATTTAATTGCTGTTTTTGGGCGAGCTGTTTAGCTTTTAAGTCTTCTTGTTCCATGATTTCCTCATGGATCTCTGAAGACTTTTCTTCAAGCGCATTGATTTCCGTTTCTTTTAGATTCAATTGAGTAAGGACAACATTTATGCGCTCTTCCGTATGTTGCTTTTCATTACTCAAAGACAACAACTGCTCATTGACAACTGCTTTTTGAGTTTCTTTACTTTGTAGCTCTTCATTTGCTTTAATCCTCTTTAATGTAAATGCATCAAACGAAGACTTCATATCATTGAAATTGGCCTGTATTTGCTCGTTCTCCTTTTTAGCTTCTTCTAATTGCAAGCTGATTTGTTCCAACTCAGAAACAATGACAGACTTATCTTTATTCAAGCTTGTCAATGAAGTACCAAAATTTTCAACAGAACTTAGCTTGTTGCTTTTTTCGTTTTCAATTTCTATGATTCGCTTTAGATTATAATTAATTTTCTCTGTTAATAAATCCTTTTGATACTCTTGATTTCGTTGTTCATTAATTAGCTCATTCAGTTCTTTCTGAAGAGTTGATAAATTCTTTTCCTTATCAATATTATTTGCCTTCTCTGACTGGATTTCAGCTTCAAGTGCTAGTGAACTAGCGTTGTATTTTTCAAAATTATCTGTTTCTGCAATTCGTTTAGCCTCAAGTTTTATAAACTTCTCTTTGACATCGATAACTTTTCGTTTGCTGTAAATGACTGATAGGTCCCGATAAGTTTGTTTCACCTCGTTATACCGTAGTGTTTTCTTTGCTTGCTTTTCTAGAGATTTTAGATTTTGCTCTAGTTCATACAACAGGTCCTCTACCCGATTCAAATCAGCTTCTGTGAGCTTAAGTTTATTTAGTGTTTCCTTCTTTCTTTTTTTAAATTTAGATACGCCAGCTGCTTGCTCGAACATTTTTCGTCGAGCATTATCCTTATCCGCAAGAATGTCATCGACCATTCCAAGAGCAATAATGGCATAAGAATTTGAGCCAATTCCTGTATCAATAAACAAAGATTGGATATCCTTTAATCTACAGGATACATCGTTCAATCTGTATTCGCTTTCTCCTGATCTGTATAACAATCTGGAGACTGTAACAGTATCGTAATCTGTAGGGAGTAAATTTTTGGTATTATCGAATGTAAGTGCTACTTGAGCAACACCACTTGACTTACGTTTTTTGGTTCCGTTAAAAATGACATCAGTCATCTTATTCAACCTTAAGTCTTTGCTTTTCTGCTCGCCCAGCACCCATCGGATGGCATCAATAATGTTTGACTTTCCAGAGCCATTTGGACCTACAACACCAATGACTCTTTCATCAAAATTAATGATCGTCTCATCAGCAAAACTCTTGAAACCCTTTATGTAAAGTTTCCTCAACCTCATTTGCGCAAATATATTGAATTAGTCTATATATAGAATTTATTAATATCAATATTTATCAACATTCTTGAGATTGAAAACTCAGTTATAGATTGTATTGTAGCGTATTGTCAGTTTTCTAAATATGTAAGTGATTGAGGTTATTTTTATAAGAAAAGTACAAATTTAGACTCTGTATCCTTTCCATTTTCCAAATCGTAGATATAATAGCGAACAAATGGTGATGGCTAACCAGTAAAAAAATTCGATTGACCAGGCCCATTCAAGCGAAAGCTTATACACATTAATGACCAAATGAGCACCTATCAAGTAAAATACAACAAGTCCAGTTTGAATATACATCCCAATCATTGTAGCCCCCGTTCCGATGAGACCATTGATGATCACACCTCCTAAAGAGAATATAAAAATGATGGCAGTCAGTACCAAAAACAAATGTTGAGAATCATCAAACAGACTTGTATCGCTAGACCCAAATAATGGATATAAACTATACTCTGGAAAGAAAATGATAGGTAAAGAAATAAGCATACTTAAGCTCACAGACAGTAAGCTCGTTTTCTTGATAATATTGAACACGTCCTCATACTGACCTTGCCCAATAAAATTGCTAACCATGGTATTTATCCCCGCTGAAAATCCCCAGCAAGGAATAGAGAGAATCAAGTAAACATTTCTGACTAGATTAGAGACTTCTAGTTCACGCAAACCTAAATTCTCAATCATTGCAAAGAAAACAAACCAACTACCAATACCAACAACTGATTGGATCACAATAGGAATGGATAATTTAAACGTACTCCATATATCTACAAAATCAGGTTTTAGATTTTTTAAGATTTTGAATTCAGAAAACGCACGTTGATAAATCATGTAGATAACAAAAACGATAAATGCCGCAATCTCAGCAATTGTACTTGCCCAGGCAGCTCCAGTGATTCCCATTTCGGGTAGTCCATACTTTCCAAAAATTAAACAGTAGTTTAGAATGAGGTTGACAACGACTAACAATAGAGTATCCCAAATGATAAAAGATGTCCTAGCAACACCAGTGTACAAGCCTATCATCGCCAATCCAGTAAAGCTGAAAAACACACCATAAGATCTGGGATAGATGTAATCCAAACATTTACTGAGTATGTCTTCATTAGAAATGAAGTAGGCAAAGAACGAATCTGAAAAGAATTGAATAAATAAGAATACCAATACCGCAAATAACAATTCTAGATAGAAGAGACTGACGGCACTCTTACCAATACCATCCTGATTGAATTCACCAAAACGCCTCGCTATAATGATCTGACCTCCTCGACTGAAGGCATAGCCCATCGCTGCAATAATCAGATAGAAAACCCCGATAATACCGATGGATGCAAATTCAAGTGCACTTTTGTGAAATAAGAAAATATTGTCTGTAAGAACAACTACATTTTGTGCAGCACTACCCAGCATTATCGGGATAGAAATGGCTAAAATCTGACTGTACGTACTACGTAGTTTCAAAAATCGATTTAGGTATTTAAATTGCTTGTCAGTAAATTATTGTTAATTTCAACTATAACTTGATATACAAATATGAAGCATTTTAAACAGACTCTCTACATTTGTTTCGTTTTTACAATTTTATTCTCTTGTAAGACAAAGGAATCGATTACGACAATAACTGATATGACTGAACCTGATATGGAAAACCAATCAAAGCGAGCAACACCAATTGCCGATAAAGAAGCGAAATCTTTAGTGATACATGGTGATGAACGTGTAGATAATTATTACTGGATGAGATTGACAGATGAACAAAAATCTGCAGAAAATCCGGATGAGCATACACAAAAAGTACTTGATTATCTGAATGCTGAAAATGATTATAGAGAAAAAGAAACTACCCACCTTGATAAGTTCGAAGACGAATTATTTGATGAGATTGTCGGTAGGATAAAGCAAACAGATTTGTCAGTACCCTATAAAAATAACGGATATTACTACATCACCAAATATGAAGAAGGAAAGGAATATCCTATCCTAACAAGAAAGAAGGAGTCGCTTGAAAACGAAGAAGAGGTTTACCTTGATATGAACAAGCTTGCCGAAGGACATGCATACTTCAACATTAATAACACGACCATAAGTCCAGACAATAAACTACTCGCTTATTCTCAAGACACGATCAGTCGACGCATATATACAATTTTGTTTAAAGATCTAGCAAGCGGCAAATTATTAGATGATAAAATCGATGGAGTCAGTGGATCTGCTGTTTGGGCAGCAGATAACAAGACAATTTTTTATGTCAAGAAAGACCCTGTTACCCTACGATCTGAAAAAGTCTACAGACACACATTGGGCTCGAATCAAGAAGAAGACGTCTTAGTGTTTCACGAGAATGATGAGACATTCAATGTTGGTCTTTACAAATCGACATCAAGAGAATTCATCATGATTATTTCAGGCCACACCTTGACATCTGAGTATCAATATTTGGCAGCCGATAAGCCTAAAGATGATTTTCAATTATTTGAACCTAGAGATTTGGCTGGTGAACACGAATATTATGTGACCCACTATGGCGATCATTGGTATATACGAAGCAACGAGAATGCACCAAACTTCAAATTGGTCAAAACACCTCTTAATAAAACTTCAAAAAGCAACTGGACAGAGGTCATTGCACATCGACCTGAGGTATTTCTTTCTGGGGTCACCCCATTTAAAAAATACATGGCCCTACGAGAAAGGATAAATGGCATTACGGAATTGCGCGTAAAAACATGGGAGGGAGATACCGATTATTATATTGAGCTTGATGAGTCAGCACATTTAGTGTATCCATCAACTAATTTAGATTTCGATACAGAGACAATACGCATTGGCTACCAAAGCATGAAGACGCCAAATTCCATTTATGATTATAATATGGATACCAAAGAGCGAGTCTTATTAAAACAATCTGAAGTGGTTGGAGATTTCAGTTCGTCTGATTACAAGACAGCGAGAATTATGGCCACAGCCAGAGATGGAGCGAAAGTCCCCGTTTCTATTGTATATCACAAAAACACACCGATAGATGGTTCTGCTCCATGCTTACTATACGCCTATGGTTCATATGGGAGCAATATGGAGCCATACTTTAGTTCGACAAGGCTGAGTCTTCTAGACAGAGGTTTTGTGTATGCAATCGCACATGTAAGAGGTGGCCAAGAAATGGGTAAACAATGGTATGAGAATGGAAAATTGCTAAAGAAGAAGAATACTTTTTTCGATTTTATTGATTGTGGAAAAGAGCTGATAAAAGATGGTTATTCTAATGAAGACAAATTATTCGCAATGGGCGGAAGTGCAGGTGGATTGTTGATGGGAGCCATCATGAATTATGAGCCAGATATGTGGAAAGGTGTCGTTGCAGCGGTCCCATTTGTGGATGTGGTTACGACAATGTTAGATGAGACTATACCACTGACTACCTTTGAATGGGATGAATGGGGAAATCCAATAAATGAGGAATACTATAATTATATGCTCTCCTATTCTCCTTATGATAATGTAGAAGCAAAAGATTATCCCACGACATTGGTCACGACCGGTTTATTTGATTCTCAGGTGCAATATTGGGAGCCAGCAAAATGGGTGGCCAAGCTAAGAGAATTGAAAACAGATGATAACCCATTGTACATGTATTGCAATATGGATACAGGTCATGGTGGAGCGTCTGGTAGATTTGCAAGACATAGGGAGACAGCTATGGAGTATGCATTTTTATTAGATCTTGCGGGGTTAGCAGATGCTGTAGTTAGGCAATAAGGATTAATGCTTATTCTTTGGGCTTTGGCTTAGCTGAAGGCGATACATTAGAAGTCACTCTACCGTCTAGATTCACTTCGGCAATAGCTACGACAGAAAGTTTAGCAAACGCCTTGTGAAACGGATTGATGAGTATGTTGGATTCCTGTGCGAGAACTGCAGATGGCACTCGCAATGCTAAAGACTTTTGAGAAAGCAACCAATCGGAGCCAATATCTATGGTGTTTTGTGTGTATTGACTAGCTCTCCAATTTTCTGATAAGGCACCAACATCACTTAAGTCAAGGATTGATTTTTCAGGGATTTGTATTTTGATGTAACCAAACCGATGATCAATCTGCTTCCTGTATTGGTTGGCAAGAATTTCAATAACTGCTAATGATAAATGGGCAGACGTATACAACATTTGAAGGCCTTCCCTATTCCATCTGCCACCATATAATTTAGCGCCAAATCCAGACAGGTCATTCAAGTATTTCTTCTTTGCAATGCGGTAAACTTCCATCAATACACCCCATGCTCAATCCTTCCAAGAATCTTGATCAAAATACGCGTACCAAAAGTGGTATCCATCAAATCTATCGGCTTCTTATAATCTAATGAACTGATCGGCCCGTGCAACCACTCCTCCAACTCTTGCTCATCATCCTCAAAGACCTCTAAACCTTTGCGCACAACCTCTGCAATCGACAAAATCTGCTCTGATACATGAACACTAAGATTGTCTGTAGGTGATTTGCGCTGTATCGTGCGATGTGATATGTGCAACAATGAACTCATCCTCTCCATACTCACACCTAACTTCTTAGCTAAAGTATCTAAACTCTTCTTAGGCAATCCGACTCTGGTAACAGCAACTAGATCCATCTCATTGTTAATGTCTTTCTTAAGGGCTTTATTACCACCAATAATGGCAACTAACTGTGAATACTTGCTCTCGCTAGCCATATAACTGATGGCTGACTCTTGAAGTGAAGGCTTATCCAAACTGGAGTTATACATACGTGTCATTTGTCACAAATATACCGAAATATGTCGCATATATCAAGTTTTTCACATAAAAAAAGCTGCACCTAAATATTTAGGCACAGCTTGCATTCAAATGTCAATAAAATATAAATCAGTTAATCGATGACGACCAATGGCTTCACCTCAGTATGATCACCTGTTTGTAGTTGATAATAGTACACCCCACTTTCTGGAAATAGTTGCTTTTGAATAGGAATGACATTGACACCTTTATCAAAGTCATAAGACTGAGTTATGATCTCATTTCCAGTCGCATCGTATAGTTTAAATTGATATTGGGCAGCATCAGTAGTAAGCACTTCAATCATCGAATTTTCAACAATTGGGTTTGCCAATACATAACTTGTAAACCCGTCGACTAGATGACTATTGTCAAGTACCAATTCTCTTGTTTCGAGTGTATTGTCACCAAGGTATATTTCATTAGACATCACCTCATTTGACAGATAGACTGCTTTAGAAACATCTACATTTTCTTTGGCAACAAAGCGCATCGTATAATTAAGCTTACCTTTAAGTGGAATGCCATCATACCAGTTCAACTTTGTTTGATTTGATTCAATCATATAACTGTCTTCATCTAAATTAATCACATCGGATCGAATTTCTGCTAACTCCAAACCTTGATGCCTGATTCCCATCTGAAAACCATAAACATCAGATGCTTCAGCCATTCTGACAATAACATCTACAGACTCCCCTTTTGCAACAATATCTTTATCGGCAGTGATTGTAACATCTTCGTCAGTTCTTATTTCGGAAGAACCAGATTGAACATTAGCTCTTACATCTCCGCTGACATCACCTATTTTTATGCCTATAAAATCTTCAGTCATGACATCATTATTAAGTACCAATAATTGCAATGTCGACAAATAAGGGAATGGATTAAGAGGATCAACATAGTCCTGGTTTTCAACCGCAAACACCCAGCTATCCTCAACCATGACATCATTTGGTATGATCCCTAAGACCATTTGACGTAGTAAAACAAGATCACTACCAGTTACTGATTGACTACCATTAACATCAGAAGCAATGACGTGATGTGGATTTGTAAAATTATCTATACCTAGAATATGTTTTTGTATCAACACCAAATCTAGAGTGCTCACTCCATTGCTGTATGTGTCTTCTTTCTTTGCAGTAATTTCATAATTCAAGCCAACAGGATTAGATGCGAAAGCATAACTGCCATCAATATCATTGATCATTGATTTAGGATATTCTGGCAAATTAGCTTGTAATGACATCTCTGTGAAATCTACAAATTGACCATCTGTTGTGTATACCTGACCGCCTATTTGAAGACCAGAACCTCCAGCACATTCTCCAGATACAAACTGGACAACACCACGTTTCATAGCTTCACATGCATTTGAGTAAGTCATATTATCACAACCACAAACCGGATCACTATTAGTCGTACAGTTGATGTTTTCGTTTTTGAGACTTTCATCTATACAAGATTGATTTGCAGTTTGAGGACAATTTCTTCCATTATCTGAAATGAATATTCCGACATTACAAAAGTCTCTATTCCCTAGTCCATCCCATACATATACATCAAGAGAAGCAAAGTTTACTAAAGACGAACATTCAAATAAAAGCGAACTTTGATCTTCAAATCCTGGATTGTCTATTTCAATAGGAGCCTCGCCTTCCAGCACGATCGAAAATGATAAGTTATCGGCAGAAGTACAATTATCAAAACTACCCAAATCAAAATCTGATGCCCATACAGTAACCGTACCGTCTTCAGTAGTAAAGGCTGTCGTCAATCCAGCCAAACACAATGGCGTTGGTGCTTTCAAATCAGCATAACTAATTGTCGTCTCTTCAGAAGAAGTATTACCACAACCGTCATCAACTCTCCAAACTAAGCGATCACTATCTGCAGGTACTCCACTTATGACCACTTCTACTTCAGCACCAATTCTTCTAAATATATTTTCCAATTGGCCATTCTTATACCATTCGATTCTCCATTCTAATTGGTCACCATTCAATTCTTGTGCACCGCAAAAATCTGACGCAACAGCTACTATCGCTGTCTCTCCAAAACATGGTGTATCATCATCTTTTGAAGAAGCCCCGCGAGTTGTATTGACAACTACTGCATCTTCTACCACAATTGTAGGTGCCGTATTGTCCTGCACTTTTACAATTTGATTATACGTATAATATCCATCTATGAAGACCTGCAGATAAGTAAAATACACTGGATCTAGATATATCGCTGACTCTGGGCAACTTGTACAAGCACCTTGAGCCCAGTCTTCAACAGCTACAAATAAATCTGTATCGTTGGTTTCGCTAGCCTCATTGTTTGCATTGTACACACACCAATCAACCACTGACCATCTATTTACAATTGTCAAACAAGCATCTGATGTCGAGATTGTATCTTGCTCTAAACTATAGCCAACTAGTCCACATTCCGACTCACACCAGACTGGCTTAATGTCTTCAATGGTAAATTCAGGAATACACTCTACAGGATCACCCATTTGTACAGGATGATTCAGGAATGTTTGTGCTTCGTTGTCATCATTACATTCAATATTTAAACCATCTTCAACTTGTCCATTTAAGTGCTTAGGCCATTTGATTGTATAAGGATCAAATCCACCTTCAGTTGAAATGGTTATTTCTTGTTGGCAGAAAGCATCTCCAGGTGAAGGATCACCAGAGTTATCCGTATCTATAAACCATTCTTTAATGACTGTTTCATTGCCACAAGTGCCTGCTACATCTTCAACAGACACGATTTGTAATTCACGTTCACCTGTACAGGCTTGGCCTAAAATTGTAGGTGGAGCTGCTGTATTCGGATCTTCATCGCAATTAATAGTCACATCTTCACAAACCAAGGTCGGAGTAGAATTATCAGAAACTAGGACGTCTATCATACATTGATTCTGATTGCCATTTTGATCAGTCGCCAAAAGAATAACTTGGACAATTTGACCACCATCTTGGCAGCAGAATTTCACAAAATCACCATAGTCGTCTGATTCAGGTACGATACCTTCTTCAATACAATCGCCAAACTTATCTCTTGTCAAACAGATTGTTTCGCCACCACTACATTCTTCTCCGCAACATCCATCCATTCGAGCAACTTGAAACGTCACATCACCACAACCAGAGTCATGACTACCTGCATCTAAGGTTTCTGCAAAAATCTTTGCAATACCTGATTCTGGCGTTGATGGAGAGAAGGTTAATGAAACTGAGATTGAGCTTTTGCAAACCATAACTGGTGGAATATTATCTACAACAGCAATACCAAATGAAGTTTCAGTTGTGTTGCCACATTCATCGGTCACCAATGCGATCACCTCGATAGGGCCATGATTTTGTGACAAGCCTAGTAAATATCCATCTGCAACAAATCCTTCACTAGACCTAAATTCTATATCAACAGTGGAAGAGCAATTGTCTTCATATCTAATATCTGGCAATTCATAGGTTGCCGTACATTGCCATGGATCAATAGATACAATGACATCATCTAAAGTTTCTACTACAGGTGGTGTTTGATCACTTATCTCAATTTGTTGGACACCACTTAATTGTATTTGAGAGTCACACCAATCAAGCATCGTCCATGTTCGTATAATCTTTTTACCACCAGCACAAGCTGTGAATTCTATATCAGAAAATGTGGTCAAGACGTTACAGAAAATTTTTCCTGGTATAACAGGTACTCTTGGATTCGTAAATCCAGGACCTACGACTGTATCCAAAACAATTGAGTCTCTTAGAATTTTATCAACTACTGTGATGATGACCCATACATTCTCTAATGTACCGTCGCCATCAATATCTAATGGAGTCTGTACCATTGTATCTCTTGTCCCAGCTATTTCTTCTATATGAATGATACTTTCAATAATGTTGGTATCTGGCACAAACGTGTGTTCGTCGACATAAGTTGGATATGCTAAAGCTGCATCACCAGTGGCTTCTGCAATGTATGCAGGGCTACCGATTTCCAAATCATCTTCTAAAGGCAATTCACAATCAAGGAGTAAAGGTTCAGGAAATTCTATCTGAGTTATGCCACCTGGACTTAGATCTAATTTTTCTTCTCTATATGCTTGGGTTAATAAAACAGCATTTTGTGTCACACCATGCATTGTAATTTTTGCTGAATAGCTAATGACATGCAGGACGCCCTCTTCATCGCAGATATCTCCAGTAGACTGGCGAATGACTTTCACATCACTGACAAGTGAGGCACCGCAACTTTCATCTATTATAGTCATCGCTTGTTCTGGCGTTAGAAAAATTTCTGGAAAACTTCCTCCACACCAACTCACACATCCAACATTACAATTTGGAACAGCTGCTTCAATAAAAATATCTCCAGAGGCTTGACTGACTACCGCACTATATTCAATCGTGTAATTCCCTACACTAGGTAAGGCAATAATATCTGTAAAAGCGCCTGGCAAATAGACTGTCGTATAGACTGGTGTGCCTGATGCATCTAAAATCGTAACAAGAATATCAGATGAGGACCAAACTGGATTACCAGGACTTCCAGAGTTATAATTCACTCCTGAATTACCCATGAGATTAATCACCTTCTGGCATTCATCAGTAGCAGTCAATTGTAAGACTCCCATAGGATTAGACGGAGACAATCTACCATCAAAGATATCAGAATCACCTCCAATAAACTGGCATGGAGATTCTAATACTGGGAGCACATTCGCTTCTAAAGCAATGGTTCCCCAGCAAGTATTGCCATCGCAAGAACTCCTGACTTGATACTTAAGAGTAGTATTTACTTGAGCCGCAGAAACTGCATTTCCGATAAATTCATCATTTTCATCATAGAGTAACACCTCGTAGTCGTAGTCGATATTGGGGGCTTCAAGAACCATATCAGGTTCTATTTCCATATCGCAATTGACTCCCAAACTAATTTGAACGGAGTTGTTGCAAACGAGCGCTTCACAATTCTGTGCTGTTACTGCTTGCAATGATGCTAATGAAATAAAAAATAGTAATAGGAGACACTTAGTAAAAGACTTAATCTGATACATACTGTTTTGGTTATTTTGTAAAATTCGGTTACAAAACTTACGCTTCGAGGTGTAAGTTTTTTGAGATGACGATACGAGAGGAGACATACCCCTAAAGCAAGTATCCCGAATAGTAGAAAATAATGGTGATTGTCGTTCTTATATGTATTAGAAGACAGTTAATATATGTAAATCGCTGTCTTTTAAGGAATTATAAAGGCTTAATTGGAACTTAACAGGTAATTTTTCAATGGTATCTGAGCCATTAATAAACTTTCTTTCAGAAAATCTAGGTATTTATTATACACGTCTTTTTGCGAATTGACTTTATCTATCTGCAATTCAATGCTCTGCTGATTCAGGTCTAAAATATAAGTTGGATTAGTATTGTTAGTCTCAGTCAAGATGTCTCTGAGTTCTTTGTTGTAAGCTTCCATAGACTCTCTTACTTCTAATTGTTCTTCGTAAAGCCTGATGCTTTCTAGTACTTCAAATCGAGACCTGTTTACTTCTAAGAACAATCTGTCTTGCACGAACAGTGTTTCTGTGCCTATGTTATCCATCTTTATTCTCAGCTCTTGTAATTTTAATCGATTACCGTTATCCCCTGGTAGTCTTAAGCCCACACCAACCGATACTTTTTCTCTAAAAGGATCACTATGAGGTCCACCGTAAGATATTTCTGCAAATCTCAATATTTTTTTCGCCTCTGCTTCTTCAAGATCAAGTTCACTTTGCAAATTTGCTCGTTTGATATCATCACTAATCATTCTATCTGGATCTTCTACAGTAGCAGGATCAAATAAAGTTACAAACGCTTTTATTTCGTCAATCGTAATTAGGTCTTCGAAGCTATATTCAGACTCATCCAATGAAACAGGAAATGCAAACATTTTATTTACTTGACTATTCTCTAATTGATTTAAATTCAATTCTTTCAAATCATTTTGAGCCTTGACAAAATCAGAAAAATCAGCCTCATCAATTACCAGCTGTTTTTTAATTACAGTCATCTTATCTTCTAAAATAAGTTTTTGAGCTTCTAACAACTCTTGCTGTTCAGATGAAAAATAGTTATTTACCCAAAAATTGTAAGCATCTTCTATAAAGCCCAGTTCTATAGATAAAGGATTATCAATAGGTTGAGACACATATCCATCAAATAATCGTTGTTGTGCTTCTCTTATCGCTTTGGTTGTAGGGCTGACACGAATCAAGTAATCTTGCTTATCCAGATCAAAGTCGTTCGTTTCTGTTCTGAATTCTACTTCTTCAAAAACAGGAGCTTCAAATGTATATGCACCAGACTCACTTGATGCTAAAGACAATCTCGTATCTACATCTTGAAAAATAGTCTGCATATATTCATCAGTATTGACTGCAGTTGATTGACTATTTAAGGAGAAAGAATGTGCAGACAAAACCAGAATAAAAATGCTATTTAGGAATATTCGAAGCCTGCTCGACATCTGAAGAAGGTACATTCAAATTACTTTTAGGTATGTATTCCAAAATGACTTTCTCCCCTTGCAAAAAGGAATTATCTTCTGGAATTTGGATATTTATTTCCTGTCCCCATGTGGTTACTGATGGTTCTCTGCTAAATCGGGGATCTATTGGAGTATAGCGAGATTCTCGTCCTATTAATTTCCCTTTATAGCTTATCGTTTTAATTTGATTTGCTGATTTAATGATGAATTCGTCAGACACTGCCATCACACTCACTAAGTCCTCTTGAATATAACCAACAACATAAGTTGGGTTTTGATCATAAATACTAAGTAGCGAATTAAAAGCAGGAATGTGCTCTCCCAATTTACAGTGAACGGTTCCTACTCTCCCATCTTGTGGAGCAAGTATTGATTCACTCACTACTTCAGTCTCATCATAAAATTTCTTCTCTGCTCTTAATCTGTTTATTTGTTTTGTATATGGATTCTTTCCGGTAGTTAAACCTTCACGAGCGTCTGCAATTCTTTGAGCAAAGGATTTTTGTAACAGTACTTTTTCATTTTGTAAGGCCTCTATTCTATTTTCTATAGGTTTAAAATCTGCATCACCTAAGCCAACAGAACTCAAGCCATCAAATAGAGCCTTTCGTTGATTTAATTCTGTCTTAAGCTCAGCTATTTTTGCATCAATTTGTGCTAGTCCTAATTGTTTTTGACTTTCAATATCTCTTATTTTTGAATTCTGAGTTTGAGCCCAAGCACTTTCTTGAGCTCTTAATTCGTCGATCCTATAATCTTGCTCTACGAGTTTTTCTTCTTCTCTTATTCTTGAAATATCAAGTAATTTTTGTCCTTGTTTGACGAGTTCTCCTGGTGAGACATAAATATGATCAACATACAAGTCAAAGTTTTTATTCACTTCAGTCTCTTTATTTTGGGCAACTCCATAGAAAGAATTCACTTGTTGATCAAACACAGTCGTCATAAACCATAGGGCAATTCCTACTAAAAAAATAATGAAATAAAATGTATTAAACTTTGCCATACTATTTATAACTCTATAATGATCTTGGTGCTGTTTCAAATTTGACACGCATATCGTGCATGCCCTCAATAGCTCTTGTTGAGGATGTGAATTTAGTTATGCTTGTATCTTTTTTAAGTCTAATCAAATAATTTAATTCTATTAATTCTTCTCGTTTCAAAGAAGTAGAGATGATTTCTCCTTCTTCATTTTTGATCTCATTAACCTTCATCGGAAGAAACCTCATCTCTTGTAAATCAAAGTCTTTACAATACAATTTCAACTCAGTTTCGATTGGGATCCTTAAATCTTGGTCCATCGGGAACTGAAGTTTTAAAACCCCTATCAACTCATTAGCGCCACTTAGTGGAGACCATCTCAAAACAAAGGCAGCCAAACAAAATATAAGTGTGCCAGTCAGCGCAATCGAAAAGCCAAATACTCCACATGAAATACCAACTGCCAATGAAGCGAACATGAATGTCATATTTCTAGGATCATTCAGGTTTGTTCTGAATCTAATGATTGCCAAAGCTCCTAACATACCCAACCCTCTACCTAGACTATCTCCAATTGCTTGCATAACCATCGCTGCTACCATTGATATAAGACATAGCGCCTGAAGAAAATGCGCTCTTCTATATGTAGTTCTCGTTGTCAAGTCGTAAGTGATTGCCAAAATACTTGACATAAAGAACGCAAACAACACGGTAAACAATACCATGTAAAATGCCGGATTATTAGGACTTTCTTGAAGAATATTAAGATCTATCATAAGTAGCTACCTTGATCAAAGCAAATCTTTGACCAAAATTCATTTTCTAAGCCTAAATCTTATAATTTAGGTATGCAATCGGGTTATTAAGTAATATAACGCCCAAAAATACGACTTATTGACATCAAATAAAACACTCTGATGTTAATTAGGTATAGAGGCGATGGCTTCAATCTCAATTTTAGCCCCATAATGGAGTTCTGATACTGGTATGATAGACCGTGTTGGCTTATGGTCACCAAAGAACTGATAGTAGATTTCATTGACTGTTGACCAATCATCTCCATTAGATATAAAGACAGTTGTTTTCAGAATATTTTTTCTATTTAAGCCATATTCTCCAATTATTTCTTCTATTTTATTTAGAACAAACAAACATTGTTCTTCTATAGTCTCTGGTGTTTCTTTTGTCTCCCTATTCAAAATGGGAAGAACACCTGAAGTAAATACCAAAGATCCCGCTTTGATTGAAGTAGAATAATGTCCAGCTCTTGGTTCATTCATAATTTACTGTTTAAAATGGTAATTTAGTTAAATCTACATTGCCTCCTGTAATAATAAGTCCAACTTTCTTTTCTTTGAATAATTCTGGGTTTGCAATCACAGCTGCTAGTGTTGTGGCACTTGATGGCTCTATAATGATCTTCATCCTATTCCAAACAAGCGCCATCGCCCCGACAATTTCTTCCTCACTTACAAGAAGTATTTGATCTATACCATCCTTTATAATTGGAAAATTATTATGCCCTAGCTGGGTCCTCAAGCCATCTGCAATTGTGCTAGGATTTATTGAAGGCATAATCTTGCCTTGCTTTAAGGACTGGTAAGCATCGTCCGCCTGTTCAGGTTCTGCACCAATGACTCTCGTATCTGGCGAATGTTGCTGACATGCCAGAATCGTACCGGCGACAACACCCCCTCCGCCAACCGGTGTGATGATGTAATCCAGATCAGCAAAAGCTCCTATCAACTCATAAGCGCAGGTTCCTTGACCTACGATCACATCTATATCATTAGACGGATGTAACTTTGACGCCCCTGTTTTTGCAATAATTTCTGACAACATCGCCTCCCTCGCTTTCAATGTAGGTTCGCAGTCTGTGACATTTGCCCCATAGCCGATTGTTGCAGTTCGTTTTACTGAAGGCGCATTTGAAGGCATGACGACGAAGGCTTGTGTATTTGTCAACTTAGCAGAGATAGCTACTGCTTGAGCAAAATTTCCAGAAGAATGTGTTCCTAAGCCCTTCTCGAGTTGGTTCTCTGTCAGACATAGACTTGCATTCAATGCGCCTCGAAGTTTGTATGACCCACCTTTTTGAAAGTTTTCGCATTTGAAAAACAGAGAAGCTCCTGATAATTCATTAATAAAACTCGATTGTAAAACTGCAGTTTGATGTATGTGTTCTTTTATTCTAGAGTGAGCAGTCTTGACGCTAAGATTTTGCATATTCAAAAGTACCAGTTTCCTTGTTTCTTATTGCTTCTTTTATGGGTATAATTTGTCCATTCATACAAATATAGACACCCGATTCCACCAACTGACAAGCTGCTACCGCTGCACCTACTTGAGCTGAAGCATCACTACACTTACAACATGCGGGTATGAATGATCCTGATATAATGATAACTTTATTTGGTATATCCTTCAAAAATAAGCCCGTATGAATCATTGTATCAGTGCCGTGTGTAATGATAAATCTGGTGCATTTCGATTCTCTTATATGCGCCATTAATGTCTTCCTATCCTCCTCTGTTAGATCTTGACTGTCCTTTTTGCTGATGGACTTAATAGAAATTTGATATGGCAACTTCATTTGTTCTATTATTTCCGCAACCGCTGGCTGGCCTATTTCGAAGGCGTACGCACCTTGAGTAATTGGGTATCGCTTGTCTATTGTCCCACCCGTCTGTAAGAATTCAATTTCTGGGATCATTGTAATTTGATTTATTGATACTAAATTTAGTCTTATTAACTAAAATTATAATAAGAATTCAAAGTATGATTAACACTATCCACTAACAATCGAAAAAAATTGTGTTATTTTTGTACAAATTTTCTTTATGCAATCTTCTATGATGAAAAATAGGGTATCAATTATTGGTGTTTTGATTATATGTGCAGCGGCTTATAGGCTAATCCCACATCCATATAATTTTGCTCCCATTACAGGGATGGCATTATTAGCAGGTTCTTATTTAAAGTCTAAAAAGTCTTTAGCTATCTTACTGCCATTGGTTGCGTTATTTGTTTCAGACATCATCTTAAATAATACCTTGTACAGATCGTTTTACCAATCAGAAGGATTTGTTTTATTCCAACCATATATGATCACAACTTTCTTAAGCCTCATCCTTATTGTAGGCATAGGAATGCTTGTTAAAAAGTTTAAATTATTTCAAATCATTGGTGCATCCGTAGGTTCGTCAGTGCTATTTTTTACGGTTACTAATTTTGGCTCGTGGTTAGAAATACCATTGTATCCCAAGAACTTAATTGGCTTAACTGAATGCTTTGCTGCAGGACTACCATTTTTCCCAGCTACAGTATTTGGAGATTTAGTATTCTCGCTAATATTATTTGGATTAGCAGCCTTAGTATTTGGTTGGATGGAAAGACGAGAATATAGCGTAGGTTAACGCTATACTTTTCACTTAATTACCTCATCCCTTTATAGGTTTTCTTAACTAAATCCAATTGAAGATTTCTTAAAGACCTGCTCTGCTTTTGCTCGGATTGCTTTCTTGACGTCATCCAACTCAATAATGTGAATATTCTCCTGATTTCTTTCTTTAATTGAAGCAAGTCTCAAGTTTTGAAAACGGATGATATCAGAAACGATAGTCCTGACAGTTCTTGCATTACCAAAGTATCTGTCTTTTTGAATATGGAGTGTCTTTAATTCTTGAGTTAACAATTCTTCGGCATCCTTTTTAATTGTCAGAGATTCATCAGACAACATCTTCTTAGCAATCTCGCACAAGTCAGAAGGACTGTAATCATCAAATTTCAGAATCTTATCAAACCTTGAATTTAGTCCTGGATTAATTTTTAGGAAATGTTCCATGTTATCTGGATATCCTGCAGCAAATACGAAAAATTCACCTCGGCGATCTTCCATGCGTTTCAATATGGTTTGAATTGCTTCATTTCCAAAGTCTGCTCTGCCAGAACTAGACCCTGACAAGGCATAAGCTTCATCTATAAATAAAACACCACCTAGTGCTTCATCTATGATTTCTGCTGTTTTAATAGCCGTTTGCCCGACATAGCCGGCGACTAATCCTTGTCTATCTGTCTCGACCATATGACCGCGTTCCAAAATTCCTAGCGCTTTATACACCTTCGTTAAGATGCGGGCAACAGTCGTTTTACCTGTACCTGGATTACCAACAAACACCGTATGCAAGTAGAATTTATTCAAGACTTCTTTCCCACTTTCTCTATAGTATTTAACGATATCTATGAGTTCTTTGATTTGTTCTTTGACCTTTGAAATTCCTATTAAGGCATTCAATTCGCCGATTGCGGAATGCAACAATTCGTAATCAATCGGTATATGTGGTTTACGAATTTTTCTTTCGAGATTTAGATTTTCTATGTCTTGTAAAATAATTGTTTCTAATGAAGTTGTGTCGAGTGCATTAGGGCTTTCTTGGTTCATGGTCCTCAACCCAAGATTTATTTTTGACTTCTCTACTAAGTCATAGATAAATCTAGCGTTACCAAAAGCTTTATCTCTATTCCTAAATGCCTCCGTAATGATCTCGTCAATCTTCACTTTTGCTTTATCGGTAAAAACGACTTCCATTTCAGTAGCAGCAAATTCTGCAATTTTCGAAAGCTCTTGAGGCATGTAATCTGTGAAATGATAAAAAAGCTTAAACCTTGACTTTAAACCTGGATTAGAATTGATGAAATGATTCATCTCATCAGGATAACCAGCAACAATGACAGCGAATTCTCTTTCTTTATTGGACATCTCTTTGACAAGAATTTCAATAACCTCACGACCAAAATCTTTACTATCATCATTCGCCCTAGCCAATGCATAGGCTTCATCAATAAATAAAACGCCACCTTTTGCTTTCTCTATGGCATCTTTTACTTTGGGTGCTGTCTGTCCTATATATTCCCCAACAAGATCCACTCTATCAACTTCATGGACATGCCCTTTAGACAATAGACCCATTTTTTTATACAGCTTACCCATCATTTGGGCAACTGTTGTTTTACCTGTTCCTGGATTTCCTGTAAATACAGAATGAATGTTTATCTCTTCATTTTCATCAAAGCCTTTCTCTTTTCTTAATTGTAAAAATTGAATATACTTTGCATGATCTAATACTTGATTTTTAATTTCTGATAAGCCAATCAATGAGGTTAGATCAGACATCACTTCCTCGAAAGATTGATTGATGGTATCGTCTTGGGTAAGCAACAATGGCATAGTAGAATTTGGCAACTGCACAGGAATAACACCTTCAACAAATTCATCACCAACTTCAAAAGGGATTACAGCAAGAAGTTTGTCCATAAAAATAATCTCCACCGTATAATTACCATAACGCCAACTCCCCTTGACGTTTGTACCCCAGCCTGCCGTGATTTTCACAAATTCATCGTCAGCTTTGACATTGTGAAGTTTGTTGACTTGACCTTTGAGCTCTCTTGCTTGATTATAAAATTTTATAAATAACTCACAGTGCCAATTCGAATGCACAACCAGATTTTTGAGCATAATCTCCACATAAATATATCTGGTCTCTTCGCAACTGAATGCTTTGTGATAAATTCGCTCCGCCTCAATGACATCGTCGTATTGGCCTTCGTATAATTTTAATGAAGAAATATCAACGTACGGATTATCTAGTGCAGCATAATTGTTTCCTGCATCTTCTATGTAGAAATATTTAGTCGCTACTTTTTTTCCATCAATCCACGCTTCCCAATAATAAGTTCCACTTTTCCAAAACGCTCCTTCCTTTTTATTACCCCAGCCTTCTCTGACGTACACAATGTTATCGAATTTGGACACTTGTTTTTTGATATTCAGCGAGCAAAGTTTTTTACGATTCTTTTTCAGCTCGTAGCATCTCAAATCGATATCTACTTTCCAATTCTCTCTATCGAACATTTTATTGTGGAAAGATAATTCTGCGTATATATAGGTGACTTCAAACCGATCAAAGACCTGTCTGTACTTCTTTTTATTATCTGCAAGCCATTCTGTGGAAGAATATACTTTGAGCTCTTTAAACTTTAAAAGCTTTTGATCTGCGTGTTCGAACGTTTGGGACATCTGATCAGGGGTATTTGATAGTCAATTTACATGAATTCATCATAGAAAGCCACTATTTTATGGTCAAATAATTAACAATTCGACTACAATGGAACAAAGAGTATCATTCAGTTGTTAATTTGACCTAATAACTTACTTTTACAAGAATTTATCTAAATCTTTCATGGCAACAATTAAATTTAAATTTGAAAATCCATCGCTTTCTGAAAAGATTGTAGAAAATGTAGAGACGGGTATCTCTATTTTAGAGGTTACTGAAGACAACGATATCCATCTTAATCATAATTGTGGTGAGGTATGTGCATGCAGTACTTGCCATATTTACGTAGAAAAAGGAGATGAATCATTAGCAGAAATTACAGACAGAGAAGAAGATTTTATTGATAAAGCAACGAATCCTACCCTGGAATCAAGATTGGGTTGTCAATGTATCATTTTAGATGAAAATGCAGATTTAGAAGTTACCATCCCTGATCAGTCAGGTATTATTGGACATGAACATTAAGCAAAGAAAATATGAGTTTCAAAGATTTTGACGATTTACCAGTCACATGGAAAGATCATGAAGATGTAGCCATTAAGTTGTACGATAAATTTGGTGATGATTTTAATGAAAGTAAGATTTATAGGGTACGCTTTACAGAATTAATGGATTGGGTAATAGAATTACCTCATTTTGTTGGGACTAAAGAAGATTGTAGTGAAGGACACCTTGAACAAATCCAAGCAAAGTGGGTCTACGAATGGCGTGACAATCAATAGTGATTACTCAACAACATATTATCCTCGCCTCGGGATCTCCCAGACGTAGTTTCATGTTATCAGAATGCCATATTCCCTTCACGGTCAATCCTTCTAATATCGAAGAAATTGTCCCTGACACCATTCCCATTAAGGAAGCACCAGAATATCTTGCCATTCAAAAAGCAACTGCTTGTGATCATATTTGTAAGAACAGCGAAATCATACTAGCTGCTGACACCTCTGTCTTTTTGGAAAATGACATCCTCAACAAGCCAGCGGATCATCAAGAAGCTGTATATATGATTAGCAAACTTTCAGAAACAACACACGAAGTAATTACTGGATTTTGCCTAAAAAATGAAGATAAGCAAGTCAGTCAATCAGTCTTATCTGTTGTTGAGTTCGACCCTATATCAAAGGAGGAAATTGAATTCTATATTAAACAGCATAGGCCATTTGACAAGGCAGGTGGCTACGGTATTCAAGATTGGATAGGCTGGTGTAAAATTAGTAGAATTGAAGGTTCTTATTCTAATATCCTAGGCCTCCCTATGAGAGAAGTCTATCTAGCCTTAGCTTCTTTTTAGATGTAACATGACCCAATCGCCTTTTGTCCGTTTATTTACTAGCTCAGCACCCATTTGTTCAAATTCTGACTGCACATCATCCGCTTGAGAATTCAGTATTCCTGATAAGAGTATATGCCCACCAACAACTGTCATATTCATGATATCGTCAGCCATCTCTACCAAAGTATTTTTATGAATGTTGGCTATTGTGACATCAATGCTATCAGTATCAAATGTATGCCTGTGGTCTGTAAGCTTGACATTTGGTGTCCCATTTAATGTTACATTTTCATCTGCATTTTGTAATGCTCCTGGATCTATCTCTGTACCAATAATGGTAGCTGCGTCCATATTAGCTGCTAGTATGGCGAGTATCCCAGTGCCCGTCCCCAAGTCAACTATTCGCTTACCTTTCAGAGCCATGGTGCTCATTTCTTGAATCATCATAAATGTAGTCTCATGATGTCCCGTTCCAAAGGATTGCTTCGGATTGATGGTAATGGTGTGGGTACAATTACTTTCATTTGGATGAAAATCTGCTCTAACGTAACAAAAGTCATCAACAGTAATGGAGTCAAAATTAGATTCCCACAGCTCATTCCAGTTTTGATCTTCTAGCTGCTTTATTGTGTAGCTGATTGTAAACGGGATACGTTTAATGACTTTATCCAAATTCTTTTCGACAAAGGCATCTTCTTTTATGTATGCCTTGATTATAGTATCTTTTTCTTCCCAGAAGCTATCGAAAGGCAATGATTGTAGAAATGCTATAATCACATTTGGGTCAACTTTTTCAAATTGAAATTCGACTTCTAAATACTGATTACTCAATGTTGAGCAGAGGCTTTATGTTTAACCGTAGAAGGAGCTACTCCTAGGTTCTGATCAATATTATACTCACTAAAATTCTCGTTTATACCAATCTTAATGATGGCTAAATGATGGACGGCATGATCATATGCATACATCAATTCTCTTCCTATAGAAGAGTCTACAATCACATCGTCAGAAGAAATTTCAGTGTGAAAATCTGCAACCACTTTAAGTTTTGTATCGTCAGACAGTTGATCTATTTGTGCTTGTAATTCCATGAATGCATCTTTCGCTTGAACAGTACTTTTCTCAATTGAAAGACTTCTGTCTCTTTCTGCGTAATTCAATTCACCGTGTTTAGCCCCTCTCAATACCGAAATATAAAAGTCAAGAATATGCCTAAAATGCTGCCCTATCGTCGAACCGTTAAAGATTTCGAGTGGCATAGTGTAATGTTCATCAGACAAACGGCCTAGAATACCCAAAACTTGGGTAAAAATGGTCTTTGAACTAGATGCGCAGTTGGTTTTCATTATTTAAACTTAGCTATAAATTTCCTTTTTTGAAGCACTGAGGGTATTTAAAAGCAAAGAAGTGACTGTCATAGGACCAACTCCTCCAGGTACTGGAGTTATCAATGACGCCTTGGTAGAAACTGCGTCATAGTCAACATCTCCTACCAACCTATAGCCTCTTTTACGACTGCTATCTTCGACTCTATTGATGCCAACATCAATGATCACGGCTCCTATCTTGACCATATCTGCTGTAACAAAATGTGGAATTCCAATTGCAGCAATAACAATATCTGCTCTCTGAATTTCAGCTGTCAAATCTTTTGTGCGGCTGTGTGCTAGAGTGACAGTGCAATTACCTGGATAAGATTTTCTACTCAATAGAATACTCATTGGCGAACCGACAATATTACTTCTTCCCAAGACAACGCAATGCTTGCCCTCTGTCTCCACCTTATAGCGCTCTAGCATCGTCATAATTCCAAATGGTGTGGCTGGCAAGTAACATGGTAAACCTTGTGCCATACGACCAAAATTTACTGGGTGAAAACCATCAACATCTTTTTTAGGATCTATGGCGAGAGTGACTTTTTGCTCATCGATATGCTTTGGTAATGGAAGTTGCACAATGAACCCATCGATATCTTCTTCTTGATTCAGATCAGCGACAATATCTAAGAGCTCTTCTTCAGTGATAGAATCATCCTTTCGAATTAATGTGCTTTCAAATCCAACATGTTCACATGATCGCACTTTACTTTTTACATAAGATTCACTTGCGGGATTATTCCCTATCAAGACTGCTGCCAAATGAGGTATATTTTTTCGTTGTTCTTTAAGCTGAAGAACTTCTTCTCTTATTTCGAGTTTGATTGTTTCAGCAAGCGCTTTACCGTCAATGACTGACATAGACAAAATTAACGTATATGAAAAATGCTAATATAAAGGTTTATTTTTTAGAATAATACTTTTATATACAAACCAACTCAAATTTGCAGCGACAAAACCGACTATAATACCTGAGATGATGTCTGCAGGATAATGAACACCAACATATACTTGTGCAAATCCTATCACACTTGCCCACATCAAAATGACAATTTTCATACTAACAGAAACCTTATTTAGAGCTAGTAGCAGAAAAAATGCAATAGTAAAATGATTGGCTGCATGTGATGAGGGAAAACTAAATGCCTCTCCACAGTGCACTAATTCTTGTACGTCTTGCGTAAAATTGTCTAGCCGACAAGGCCGTATGCGCTGAATGATGTTTTTTAAAAAATGGCTATTGAATATATCACTAATCCCCACAGCTATCAGCAGTCCAATCACTGTCATTGCACCCTTTTTAAACCCAAATCTCTTCAGCATAATATAGATAATAAGAATATAAATAGGTATCCAAGTCTCTCGATTTCTCAATATAGGAAACACAACATCAAGGAAGTCAGACGACAGGTCAAAATGTATCCACTCAAATAAATGTCTGTCTATCTCAACGAGACTATCCCACATAATCTGATTTTTCTATTCATAAACATAAGAATAGGTACTAGTTATATTAATTTTTGGTTCAAATAACTCTGTATCATTTCTTGAACCACCTAGAAACTTAGAAAAAATAGCCGACTGATTTTGATACGTAAGAATAGGTTCAAAACGTCCTGTTCATTTCTTGAACCACTTAGAAAATTAGAATAAATAGCCGACTGATTTTGATACGTAAGAATAGGTTCAAAACGTCCTGTTCATTTCTTGAACCACATAGAATCATAGATACATAGAATACTCACCCATCTAATTTTCTAAACATAAGCGATATCAAACCCTTAAATTAGTATCAAATCAATAGCTTTGTACTCTTATAATTAGATATATGACACTGATTAAATCAATATCGGGTATTAGAGGGACTATAGGTGGGCCAGTAGGTGAAAATCTTACACCTATAGACATTGTAGAATGTACAGCGGGATATGCAAGCTTTTTAAAAACCAAAGAAAATAATAAGACTAGAGTTGTTATCGGTAGAGATGGCCGCATATCGGGCGAACTGGTTTCTGGTCTCGTCTGCCAAACACTGCAGATGATGGGATTTGATGTGGTTGACCTAGGTCTGTCTACGACACCGACCGTGGAAATTGCTGTCCCAATAGAGGAAGCTGCTGGTGGCATTATCATAACTGCTAGCCACAATGGCAAAGAATGGAATGCACTTAAATTTTTGAATCATAAAGGTGAATTCATTTCTCATGAAGATGGCAATCAAATCCTAGCCTTTATAGCAGATAAAAATATTGAAGCTTCTCAAGTAACAGAGCTAGGAACGTACATACAAAACCAGGAGTACATAAATATCCACATCGACCAAATACTCGCTCTCCCCTATTTGTCCACAGATAAAATAAAGCAAAAAAAATTCAAAGTCGTTGTTGATTGCATCAATTCCACAGGAGCATTGATATTGCCTCAATTGCTAGAAAGGCTTGGCGCATCAGTGATTACGATCAATGATGACGTGTCAGGTGAATTCGCACATAATCCAGAACCACTGCCTCAGCACATGACTCAACTGTCTGAAGAAGTTAGAGCTCAAGGTGCAGATATAGGCATTTGTGTAGATCCCGATGTGGATAGACTTGCTTTTGTAGATGAACAAGGACAGGCCTTTGGCGAAGAATATACATTGGTGGGAGTCGCAGATTATATTCTATCAAAAAAACCTGGAAATACAGTTTCAAATTTATCCTCTACACGTGCCTTAGCTGATATCACCAATCGCTATGGCAAAAACTATGTCGCTTCTGCTGTAGGAGAAGTCAATGTGGTAAACGCTATGAAGAAGCATAATGCGGTCATTGGTGGAGAAGGAAATGGAGGCGTTATATTGCCTGAACTCCATTATGGAAGAGATGCTGTCGCAGGAGTCGTATTAATGTTGGGGCTATTAGCAGAAAGAGACATGACTCTTAGCGAACTAAAGACGAACTATCCTTCATACCACATCATCAAACAAAAGATCCAACTGACACCATCTATTGATATCGAAAAGATACTAGCAACAGCTAAGACAGCATTCACAAAAGAAAAACTAAATGATATTGATGGATTGAAGGTAGATTTTGAGAATGGTTGGGTACATTTACGAAAGTCAAATACTGAACCAATCATTCGTGTTTATGCAGAGGCACTTACCGAAGAAATTGCATTAAAAAATATAGAATTAGTTAAATCAAGTTTTACTCATTTGATATGAGAATTTATTTCGATAACGCAGCGACAACTCCATTAGATCCGATTGTATTGGATCATATGCTTCCCGTTTTAAAGGAGCATCATGGTAACCCTTCATCAATCCATCAACATGGAAGAGTTGTCCGCACTTACATTGAAGAATCTAGGAAGACGATTGCACAGCATTTGAAAGCTAGTATAGCAGAGATTTTTTTCACTTCTTCTGCAACCGAAGCTAATAATCTAGCCATTCAAGCTGCCGTCAGAGATCTGAATATTAAATCCATTATAACCTCTCCAACAGAACATGATTGTGTCTTACATAGCACACAGTATGTTTCTGAAAATAAAGATATTCAGCTTCATTTATTATCAGTTGATGAGAAAGGACACATTCAACTAGAAGAATTAGAAAAAAAGCTTCAGTCAGTTGAAGGTCCAGTCCTTGTATCCATCATGCATGCGAATAATGAGATCGGAACAATAGCTGACATCTCTAGCATATCAGAATTATGTGAAAAACACAACGCATTTTATCACTGTGACACAGTCCAGACACTGGGCAAATATCCGATAGATGTGTCTACTCAGCGATTTTCATTTTTAAGTGGATCGGGGCATAAATTTTATGGTCCAAAAGGAATTGGTTTCATTTATATAAATGGGGACAACATCATTAAGCCATTGCTTTATGGGGGCTCACAAGAACGCAACATGAGAGCTGGAACAGAGAATACTTATGGTATTGCTGGTATCGGTAAAGCGTTTGATCTGAGTGTCCTCGAAATGGAGAAGCGTGCAGAAAGTGTCTCTACATTGCGACACACATTCTCACAAAAAGTAAAAGCACTTGACGATTCAATAAAAATCATAAGTCCAGAAGATGGTCATCGACACATCCTATCTGTCGGTTTTCCAAAAACTTCTAAATCTGATTTATTGAAATTCAATCTTGATATTGCAGGCATCAGTGCGTCATCAGGCAGTGCTTGTAGTTCTGGTGTGGAGAGCTCATCTCATGTCATGAACGCCATAGGGCTCGCCAATGATTATAATGCCGTTCGTTTTTCTTTCTCACATTTAAATACTTTAGAAGAAGTTAATTATACCATTGAGAAATTATCATCAATGATTTAATGAGATGACCAATATAGCGCATGAGATTTATATAAAGAGATGCTTTGATTTAGGCAGAAGAGGAGGTAAATATGTGAGGAGTAATCCTCACGTCGGTTCGGTTATCGTGTATAAAAATAAAGTCATCGGAGAGGGTTGGCATCAAATATTTGGACAAGCTCATGCAGAAGTAAACGCACTTGCCTCTGTCAAGGAAGAAGACAAACATCTGATCAAAGATTCCACCATTTACGTCAGTCTAGAACCATGTAATCGTACAGGAAAAACAGGTCCATGCTCTGAGGTAATTCTAAAAGCTGCAATAAAAGAAGTTGTAGTCTCCTGTTTGGATCCAACAATAGGAGGAAATAGCCTGTCATACTTGCAATCAAAAGGAGTAAAAACCACTTCAGGAATCTGTGAAGAACAAGGTCAACAATTACTGCGAGCATTCAATGTCCATATCACTGCGAACCGTCCATACATCATCTTGAAATATGCGCAATCGTCAGACTTCTATGTGGGTCAGATTGATAAACAAGTGTGGATAAGTAATGCCTTCACAAAAAAGTTGACCCACAAATGGAGATCACAATGCGACGCTATTTTAATTGGTGTCAATACTCTTAATACCGATGACCCATTATTATCAACACGGCAATACCCTGGCGAAAGTCCAAGACCGATCATTTTGGACCCGACATTTAGAGGCCTCAAATCAAGTTTCCTATATGCCAAATCCGGTTTAAAACCGATTATTCTTACTTCTGAAAAAATCGAATCAGATTCACTTGACATATGCGTTTTTGATTTTAAAAATCAGACCCTTTTAGCCTTAGCACAAACGTTATTTAACACATATGGAATTTGCAAGTTAATGGTTGAAGGTGGTGCTACAACTCTAAAGCATTTCATTGAAGAAAATCTTTGGGATGAATGTAGGCAAATCACCAATAGTAAAAAGCTCCAATCTGGCATCAAAGCACCGTTTATAAAGGGAATTAAAGGAAAAAAGTACTTCGTGTCTGATGACACAATTCAATACATCTACAATAGCTCCTCAAACTATAAGAAACAGAAACCATTTTGAGAATTTCTTAGCTAATCTTTTATCCGTGCTCATCGTTGAGAATACTCGTGAATACCCGCATTCACTGCGTTTTCACCTTAATGACGACTAAAATGAAAAGTCCAAAACACTTTCTATTTTGTACAGAGTAAATAAACGTTAAAGTTGATTTAAACATGTTATTAAGTGAGCATAAATTGGCTTTATGTTGTTCTTTTATATATGGATATTGTCCCTTCCAATAAAGGATATATGAAAAATTTATTCAATTATTCGAATCTCTTGCGTCAACTGCCTTTGATAATGCTTGTCATGGTTAGTACAATCAGTTTTGGTCAGGTCGAATGGTTAACTTTCGAAGAAGCACAATTGAGATCAGAAACAGAGCCTCGTAAAATATTTGTTGATGTTTTCACAGATTGGTGTATCTGGTGTAAAAAAATGGACAAAAAGACTTTCCAACAAGAAGAAATCGCTGATTACTTAAATGCTAATTACTACCCTGTCAAGTTTGATGCAGAACAAAAAGAAGACCTAGTCTTTGATGGTCAACTTTACCAATATGTCAAAATGGGTAAGAAAGGCTACCATGAGTTTGCATACAATATTTTGAAAGGTATGCTGAGTTATCCATCTATTGTCTTCATCGATGAAAACCTTGAAGTCATCCAACCTATCGAAGGGTATCGAGGACCAAATGAATTTTCAATGATCATCTCCTATTTTGCGGGCGAGTATTATAAAACAGTGCCATGGAAATCATATAGGGATAGTCAAAATCCTGCTGAAGTTCTTGATCATTCTAAGGTGGTGAAGCATTAGTAGACGTCGCATTCTCATTAAACAAGTTTGGTTTTAGTATTGTCAAGATTCTTGCCTTTAGGTTTTTGTCTAGATTAGGATTTTTAGGATGACTAAGATGGTCACGATTTTTACTTTATGTAACTGTCTGAATTAGGATCTTCCTGATTTTTTTTGTCCGAATTAGGATTTATAGGATGGAATGATGATAGGATTTTTAGCTATTTGGAGCTTTGGTAATTTCTCTTGACCTTCTGATTACAAGGTTAGCATTTCAATTTTGACCACCTCACATCCCGCTTTTGGCGGACTACCCATCCTCTCCATGAGTCGAGGTTCCTTCTTTTTATGATGTGCGTTTAGCACATCATATTCCGCTAATGAGGACCATACAATCATTCCATAGGAGGTGAATTTTGCTTCGCTTATAGTGAGGTCGATCAATTTTACTTCAACTTATAAACAGATTGTTTAATTATTTTTGATTGTGCCAATTATGAAAAGAAGCGCCCTAATAGAGAACATATTCAAACAGAAACTTGATCTTGTTAATCGAAAGAATCATATAAATCTGCCTACAGGTCAGGTAGGTCCTGTTCAGACAAATGTTTGAAATTAATCGTACAATCCTATCATCCTATAAATCTTAATTCAGACAACTGCTAAAATTTTCTTACAAAATATCTATAGCCTAAAAGAATTTCCTCCGTCTCGTCTTCACACCGGCTGCTCTCAATCCAAATCCGATAGCAGCATTCAAAAAGCCTTTGCCGACTTCCTTGCCTACTTTACCCATTGCATCAGACTTGGTGTCAGACTCCTTATCTTCTTGTTTCGCTTTCTTTTTGGCTATTTTCTCTTGCTCCTTTTGGATTTTTTCTAACTCAGCTTTTTCCTTTTCGTCATTTTCCTTGGCTTCATATGCTGCTTTTTTGGCTTGTAATTTTTCAGCGGCACTTTCAGGATCTACGTCTTGTGCATATTTACCAATAAGGCCTGAAGTATCTTCGGTAATGAACATGTTCATTTCGCTATCTTCTAGAACGCCCATTCTTGATTTTGGTGCACGTAAATATGTATGCGCCAGTGGTGTCGGATTTCCTTTCTCACTTAATGCAGTTACGAATGCCTCACCAATACCTAGTTCAGTCATCAACTGCTCGACATTATAAAAATCAGTTTCTGGATAATTCTGAGCAGCTGCTTTTATTGCTTTACGATCTTTAGCTGTAAATGCTCTTAGTGCATGTTGGATTTTCAAACCCAATTGCCCTAACACATCGTCATCGATATCAGCAGGATTTTGAGTTATGAAGAATATGCCAACACCCTTTGACCTAATCAATCGAACCATCACTTCGAGTTGCTCAGCTAAGACTTTAGGCGTATCATCAGAAAAGATCAAGTGAGCTTCATCTATGAACATCACAAATTTTGGCTTTTCTAAATCTCCTTCTTCTGGCAACTCTTCATAAATTTCTGCCAATAATTGAAGCATGAATGTTGAAAAGAACTTAGGTTTCGTTTGTATATCTGTCACCCTCATGATGTTAATCACACCCTTACCACCTCTTGTCTTCATCAAATCATGAATCTCAAACGATGGCTCACCAAAAAATCGTTCTGCACCTTGCTCTTCTAATGCTACTATCTGTCTCAGTATCACACCGACTGAAGTAGCAGAAATTTTACCATATTCTTTCTCTATTTCGGCAGCACCTTCATCAGACATTGCATACTTCAATGCTTCTTTGACATCATTGAAATCAAGTAATGCCAAGTCATTGTCTGTACAATATTTAAATATTACACTGAAAATACCAGTTTGTGTATCATTGAGTCCTAGTATTTTTGAAAATAACACTGGGCCAAACTCATGGACCGTTGCTCTTAATCTGACACCTGGTTCATTAGAAATAGTCAAAAACTCTACTGGTGATTCGCCAGGGCTAAATGCTTCTATGCCTATTTTCTCATGTCGTTGAGATAATTTTTCGTTTGCTTCACCTTTGACTGCAACACCACTTAAATCTCCTTTTATATCTACCAACATAGTGGGAATTCCTAGCTCTGACAACTGCTCTGCAATAATCTGAACAGTCTTCGTTTTACCTGTACCTGTCGCACCAGCTATAAGTCCATGTCTATTAAACATTTTTACTGGCAGATTAACAATACTTCCAGTCATTACTTCTCCTTCTAGCATCGCTGCTCCAAGCTTTATGACCTCCCCATTAAAAGTGTACCCTTCTTCTATGTGTTGTTTGAATGTATCCGACTGACTCATATTTATTTTGTTTAATGTTTGTTATGACGAAAATAATCATTGGAAGTATCTTATTCACGTTATTTAGTTTTTATCCTTATGCAGGTTGATTTTGAAGCAACTATTCTTTGTTCCATTTTTCTACCCGTAGACGATAGCGTTTGTTATCTAATTTCCATTTATTGATGTTGAAACTACTTTCAATTCTTTGTTCACGTGCATCATCAATGCCTTGAAAAAAATCAATGCCTGTTTCTTTCTCCAAATCATCGATTGACATAGCAAATGTCTCTAGTCTTTCTTCAACTCTATCGTGCGGAATTTCGAATGCAATGCCATCATTCTCATCAACAATAACCTTGTAAAACGACTTTGGTACGCCGATTTTATTATTCCCTATTTGATCTGAAATACCATCCATGATGGGACCGCTTACCACATAAATACTTCCTTTATCATATGCCCAATCTCTCACTGTCTCCTCGAGCTCTTTCCAGATACCGTTATTAAATGGACGGATCTGGGGCGTCATGTTGCTCATGTAAAAAGATTCCTGCATTGCTGTTTCATTAAATGCCATATCGCCAGCTGGCGCAAGATGCCCTCGTGTATAACCAGAATGCGTATAGTCACTGTGTTTTGCTGATTTACTTTTCACATCAGGGTCTGACTTAAATCGCTTTGCTCGTTTGACATTTTTTGCTTCAAGACTTTTTCTCGTCAATTCGTAAGCAACCCATTCTGGGATTTCATACTTTTCGTTGTATGACAAGGTATAATATTGGTGACGAACAAGCTGGTTCTTGTCAGTTTTGCTTGGCAAATAACTATCATCTGTTGATGTAAATGTCTGACTATTAGAGCCATCGTATGATGCACTCGAATCTTCATATCCACCAGACTGCGAAGAACCCGAATTGTTAAAGAAATCATTTAAAAATGAAGACCCTCCAAAGATTGCCCCTATTAACAATACAGTGAAAATCACTATTCTTGTCATGAATGAGTTGCCAGACTTACGATTTTTGGTATGATTCTGTCTAAATTTTGCCATACAGTTTCTAATTCAAATTATCTATAATCATACTTTTGACGTAAAATTCTATAATAGTATTGCATATATTCGTCATGTGATGAAAATACTAACATTCTTATTCTGCATTATCTCTTTATCACAAGGTTATGCGCAGTTACCTTCCTCTCCGTTTTTACCTAGTAATTCTTTGAGTAGAGGCGGTATTGTTTCAACCAGCCAAGGCCCAGCATCCGTCTTTATAAATCATGCAGGACTTACAGATGTAAATTCCTTCGGTGTTTCTTTGTCTTCAGAACAGCGATTTGGCTTATCGGAGTTGGCTAGTATTACTTTTAGCGCAGCAAAACGAATAGATAAAAATGGTGTCATTGCTTTTGGTGTTGGATCATATGGGCTTGACGAACTGAAACAGCAATTGTTGGTGATGTCTTATGCTCGAAGCTTGAGTCCAGTCTTAAAACTATCAGTAGCATTTGACCTTGGCCGAATTGATGCTCAGGAATTTGGTACTCGCGACCAGTTTTCCGCAGAAATAGGCGCTCAGTACCAGCTAAATAAAGATGTAAACATTGGACTGATTGTAAAGAACCCAATTTCCTCAAACAATACTGATTTAAATACAGGCTCATTAATCGCCTTAGGTGCTGAGTTTAAACTTGACGAAAAAGTGGCTATCTATACTGATGCACTCCTAACGAATGGAAACAGATGGGATCTTATTGGAGGCTTGGCCTATGATCTTCACAAGCGCCTTCAGTTTAATTTAGGTATATCTACATCAAAAAATACGATCAACTTTGGCTTCAGAGTAAACCTTCAAGACAGTTTATTATTGGATGTCGCTGTATCGAGACATCGAGACTTAGGACTGACTCCTTCAGTGGGATTAATCTATGATAAGTAGTATTCATGTTTTATGTCCAAATTAAAAATTTGGAATTCTTGGTGATTCCCCTCAATATTTTTCATTTTACTTTTAAGGAAAAGCCCTAAAGCAAAAGAGGATTAGTTTGAATACTTGTCTGCCTTTAATTCCCATGCATAGACTAATTTGACAACTTTACTGTAATTGATCAGCCCACCTTCTACCCCATGCGTCTTCAAATAATTATCATAAAAGACATCTCGAATTGCAGGTAAGATGTCAGGATATCTCATTGCATATGCTCTAATTTCCGATAAATCAGTCTTGACAAAAGAAGGTAAATTCATATAGACATCACGATAGGAATCCTCACTTATAGCACCTCTCAAGTTTGACAACACATAGCGTAAGTAACCTATCCATCCAGAATATTGTATGAACGGATCATCATTATTTACACAACCAAGCCATCCAAGAAAATTACAAGTTCCTTCATCTGTAAACCCATAGCCATGTCCCATTTCATGTGTCATTGTGAACGACCAAGTCAATGGGTGCAATCCAGGATCTATATGTCCTTCAAACACAAACGGCCAATAGACTCCTGCTGTACTAATTCTAAGTAATGCGCCTTGTGGACGAAGTCGTCTGATACGGACACGACCATTTGTACAATATGATAATTCATCTAATTGAGTTGTTAAACTTTGACGACAGCTGGTTTCAAAGTCAGTTGGATTGACTTGTATCGCCTCTATTTTCTCTTCTTTATCAAATTTGGAATTCAAGTCCACTAGGGCACGAACGGTGGATTCATATTGTATCATTAGGTCTGTGGTATCCATCTTGGTATAATCTAAACCTACTGTTGATTCTATAGATTGCCTGTTGTAATTAAAACCCCAAAACCAATAAAAGCAAAGCACAAGTACAGACAAGACGTTTATCAAAATAGAAAGCGGTTTTTTGATTCGCTTTATCCCTTTTACATCAGATTTTAGAAATGACTTGATGATTACATAAATGCAAAATGCGATAATCAATATGAAGACATACATCATCGGTATAGGAAGAAAACCTAAGGTGTAGTCATAAATTGTTCTAAAGAATTGAAAGAGAGCTCCATAATAGAATTTCTCCACGAAGGCAGATTCCCTGCCTAGAACCCGACTCAGTATAATTGTAAGCAACGCAAAACCAGCTAGGAAACCAGTTCTTCTCATAAGGAATTGTTATAATTCAAGCAATCATAGGATAAAACGACAGAATCATGAATAAAATATGAACTCAAAGTATTGTTTGAAACTTTTCAAGAGTTATTGCGTTGAAATACTATAAACGATAAAAAACGCATAATCATGGCATTTGAATTCACAGACAAAAATTTTGGAGAAACCGCTTTAGATAAAGGCAACGTTGCAGTTGTTGATTTTTGGGCAGAATGGTGCGGTCCTTGTCGCCTAATCGGTCCAATCATTGAGGATCTCGCAAAAGATTACGACGGCAAAGCGCTCATTGGAAAAGTAAATGTAGACGAAAACCCTGAAACTTCAATGAAGTACAGCGTAAGAAGCATACCTACGATTTTATTTATTAAAGATGGAGAAGTTGTAGATAAGCATGTAGGTACAGCTACAAAGGCTGCTTTACAAGGTAAACTTGACGCTCTTTTACAGAATTAGATTATAAATAATTTATAAATAACTAGGCCTTTGTTCAATAATTGGACAAAGGCTTTTGTTTTATATGCGTATTTGTTGCCTATTTTTTTTAAAAGGATAGTAACAAATGTACCATCTCATCAAACTGAATCTTATTTTTGATCAATGAGCTTTTTTGAACAGTATAATTTAAAGAAATTTGACAACCTTGAGCTATTGGCAAAACAGGTAGTCGAAGGTTTTATTATTGGCTTACATAAAAGTCCATTCCACGGGTTCTCGGTTGAATTTGCAGAACACAGAATCTACAACCCAGGTGAATCCACAAAAAACATAGACTGGAAAGTATATGCTCGAACAAATAAGATGTTTGTTAAGAAGTATGAAGAAGAAACCAATTTGCGTTGTCAAATAATCATTGATAGCTCGTCTTCCATGTATTTTCCAGAAAAGCCATCTGATAAGACGGCAGGTATCAATAAACTCCAGTTTGCATCAATTGCAGCTGCTAGTTTGATGAATCTATTGAAGAAACAACGTGATGCCTTCGGTCTGAGTATTTTCGATTCAACATTAAACATTCAAACGCCCTGCAGGTCTAGTACGTCTCATTATAAATTATTACTAACGTATCTAGACAAGTTGATTCAGGAACCTGAAATGAAGAAAACAACATCTGCCGCTGATGCAATTCATCAAATAGCAGATGCTATTCACAAGCGATCTTTAGTCGTCATCTTCAGTGACATGTTTGACAAAGGTGAAGACCAAGAAAGTCTTTTTTCTGCTTTGCAACATTTAAAGCATAACAAGCATGAAGTGATCTTATTCGATGTAGTTGATAAATCACTGGAAATAGATTTCGAGTACGAAAACAGACCATATTTATTTGTAGACATGGAAAGCGGAGAAGAAATCAGACTACAGTCTAACGAGGTTAAAGAGTTGTACCAAACTAAAATTGCTGGTATGAAAGAAGACCTCAAGCAAAAATGTTTGCAGTATAAAATTGACTATGTGGAGGCAGATATCAATGCAGGATACGCTCAGATACTTCAAAATTATTTAGTCAAAAGAAGTAGAATGATTTAATAAACCGAAGACAATTGTTATGATAAAATTAAGCGACTATTCAACTTTACCTCCAATAGACTTAGAAAAGGGAAACGCCAAAAAGCTGACAAATAAATACGCTGACGAAATCGGTGAATTGCATACCAAAATGGCAGCTGACGGCAAGCATAGTTTGTTGATTGTCCTGCAAGGAATGGATTCGAGTGGTAAAGATGGTGCAGTGAGAGATGTCTTTAAAGACTGTCTCCCGACAGTCATGACAGCGCATTCTTTTAAAAAACCAACTGACGAAGAATTTGCGCATGACTTTTTATGGAGATGCCACAAACTGGCACCAAGAAAAGGCAGAACTCAAATATTCATCAGATCACATTACGAAGATGTTTTAATTCAACGTGTGCATAATTGGATAGATGAAGATCGAGTCGCTATGCGAATGGAAGCGATCAATGCATGGGAGAAATTACTAAAAGCTGATAATAATACAACGATATTAAAATTCTACTTACACTTAAGTTACGAGCAACAAGAAATAGAATTACAACAGCGTATCGACGAAAAGGATAAGCATTACAAACACAATGACGGTGATTGGGAAGAACGCAAACATTGGGACAAATACATAGAGTGTTACGAAGATGTCATTAACAAATGCAGCGATACGCCTTGGCATATTATACCAGTGGACAAACGATGGTATAGAAGCTTTAAAATTGCTGAAATTGTAAAAGAAACAATGGAATCATGGAATTTAGATTATCCACCTTTAGTAACAAATGAGTAAGGTTAGAGTTGATAAATGGTTGTGGTCTATCAGGATTTTCAAGTCACGGACAATGTCTACCACTGCGGTAAAAGCAGGTAAAATAAAGTTAGGTGAGACTGCGCTTAAACCTTCTAGCGGAATTGAAGTTGGCCAAATTATTTCTGTAAAAAAGAATGGATTTAATCTTCAATTTGAAGTGCTTAAATTAATTGAAAAAAGAGTATCTGCCACACTTGCCGCAGAGTGCTATGTCAATAAGACTCCGGAAGAAGAAATGCACAAATTCGAAACATGGTACATCGGTAAAGCGCAACCAGAGCGAAGAGAGCGTGGCACTGGCAGACCAACAAAAAAAGAACGACGAGAGATTGAGGAATTTAAAGATGATTATTTTGCCTTTGATGAATATGATGAGGATTGATGATAAGGGCGCTCTTGAACTCGCTGCTAAGGTCAAGCATATTCCTTTATTCAAAAAGCTGATACGCCTACCATATCACTAATATGATTTAGTATTTTTAATCGTTAGAGATCAAGGGATTAACAACGAGCTGTCACCATAGCTTAAAAATCGGTAATCTTTATCTAAGGCTTCCTGATATATTTTCCTCCAATCATCTCCAACAAATGCAGCTACTAAAAGAATCAATGTAGAATTTGGCATATGATAGTTTGTGATCAATCCATTGCACATCTTAAACGCGTAGCCTGGGTAAAGAAATATTTCTGTTTGACCACCCAATTGATTCAGTTTCTGTTCATCCATATAGTGCAGCACTTTTTGTAAAGCAGTATGTTTGTCTATAGCGTCCATCTTATAAGGGTCATCTTTTCTGATGTAAAAGTCATCCTTTTCATGGTGCAGTCGCACGCCAAACCAGTAGAGACTTTCTAACGTTCGCATAGAGGTTGTGCCTACAGCAATTGTCTTTGAAGCAGAAAGTAGTGATTCAATCGTATGCCTCTCAATCCAAATCTGCTCATTGTGCATTGGGTGCATAGAAATGTCATCTGTCTTAATCGGAAGAAAGGTTCCTGCCGAGACATGAAGAGTCACATATTTTGCATGAAGTCCTTTAGCTTCTAGTTCACTCATAATATCATCTGTAAAGTGTAAGCCTGCAGTGGGAGCTGCAACAGCGCCGTCTATTTTAGAGTATACGGTTTGATAACGATCTTTATCCTCTTGTTCTACTTCACGATGGATGTAAGGAGGTAGAGGGGTTTTTCCTATGTCTGTTAGCAACTGACTAAAGGTCTTTCCCTCCCATTCAAAGGTAACCTCATCTACACCTGTTCGCGTTGCTTTTAAATGATTGGATTTATAAATAAGTGAAGTGCCTTGTTTCCATTTCTTTGCATTACCAATCATGCACTTCCAAGTGCATAATTTATGGCTCATCATTACCTTTTCATGTGCTCGAGATGGTGCTATGGGTTCTAGTAAGAATACTTCTATTCGAGCTCCAGTATGCTTATGAAGGATAATTCTGGCAGGAATCACTTTTGTATTATTAAAGACTAATGTCGAGGCTTTAGGTAAGTGATCTGCAATTGTTCCAAAATGATCATGCTGAATATCACCTTGTCGGTAAACTAATAATTTTGATGCCCCTCGTTCGGTAGGTGGATGTTTTGCAATTCGCGATTCAGGTAATACATACGAGAAATCATCTAATTTCAAGCTCATAGTAAGTTTTATTCCAATTGCGCATAATGGTTGTTTTGTGAATATTCAAAAATGTTTTCCAAAACCCATATTGTCCACACGAAGTGATGGCAAACGTATTCAATTATTCCTTAACATTCCTATTTAAAAGATCATATTTATCTCCTTCGCGGAGGAAGTAAAACAGATTAGTTTTTTCAGGCAAGTTTTTTAAATCAGTCCCTTCTCTTGACCAAAACCCACCATCATAGACAAGAACATAGCTTTCACCAATTACTTCAAATTGATTTCTATTAACGACTATGGCAGTATTTTCATCAAGACCAATGCCTAATAATTCGGGACGATTCTTCAAAATATCAAACATATCAAACTGCCGATTTCTCGCTAAGACATGTTGGTCAATTGCGACATTCTTGAGGTAGCCAAATCCTTCTTCATGGTCACCCATCATTATCTGGTTATTTTTTGTATCTCCACGCGCCAAGTAGCTACCCAGTATGGTTGCTCCTGCAGAAGAACCTCCAATAACCCCTCCCCGTTTTAGTATCTTCTGAAACATTAATTCCGTCTTGGTATTTTTATAGGAATCTACAAGTCTCCATTGTCTACCTCCACCAAACCAAACAGCATCGGCATCAATGAGTGGTTTTACAAAAGCATCAGAATCTGCAACTTTTCTATCGGTGGTATGAAGAACGGTGACATTTGTAGCACCCAGATCTCTTAATCTACCTGCCAAACTAGAATTTTCATCATAATTTTCACCACCACTTGCAGTCGGGATGACAACTATCACGGCATCCTTGCCACCTGCCAATTCAATAAAACGATTAATGATGGACTCACTTTTCATAGCTCCACCAACAATTAATACGGAACCTTTAGCTGGTCCGATTAATTCTTTATCATTTTCTAAATGTTGACCTGGCAGCTTAGTAAAACTGAGAACTAAAATTAATAAGAGATAAATGTGTTTCATAGAGTTATGTTTAAAATAATATTATTGGGACGTTCGCGGGCTCATTCTGGGATTAGTACTTAGTAGATCAAAAAGCGTTAGCCGTCCCAATAAACGCGTCAGCCATCCTAATCATCCACCTCACAATGCTCCAATAAATAACTGGTAATTGTCGAATACAAATGCTTCCGTGTATTGTCACCTTCCCAGATACCATGAGATCTATTGGGATAAATCATCAAATCAAACAGCTTGTCATTTCTAATTAATTCATTAATCAACATTTCAGCATTTTGATAATGCACATTATCATCAGCAGTTCCATGGATTAGTAGCAGATTCCCTTCTAATTGACTTGCGTAACTAATTGGAGACCCTTCTAAAAAGTCTTCGGGATTCTCTTGAAGTAATCCCATGTATCGCTCTTGATAAATATTGTCATACGTTGGTTGATAAGCAACAGCTGCAATGGCAACTCCTGTCTTATAGATTTCTGGATATCGAAACAACAAGTTCAATGTCATAGAACCTCCTCCACTCCAACCCCAAACAGCAGTTCGCTCAGAGTCTATGTAATCCCATTTCAGTACTTCCTTAGCAGCAAGTGCTTGGTCTCTAGAATTAATGACACCTATTTTTCTATAAATACTTTTTCTCCATTCGCTTCCATTTAACACAGGTGTTCCTCTATTGTCCATGTCGATGATAATGAATCCTTTCTGACTCATCATTATATTCCATAAACTAGCATAAGTATCGTCAGCAACTTGCCCCCAAGGCTCACCGTACACATGAAACAATACAGGATATTTCATAGTTGGATCAAAATCAAATGGCTTAATCATTCGACCATCAATCCGAACACCTTCTTCCGTTGTGACGTGAAAGAACTCAGTTGTGGGTAAGGCTAATTTTTCTAATTTCCGTTTAATGATTTTATTGCCAACAAAAGTAGTGATCGCTTTATGAGAGGGTAATTCGATGAGTCTAGATGATCTGGGTTCACTATGTGATTCATGAGTATGGACGGCATATTTTCCGTTAGGTGAAATGTTGTATCTATTCATCCCATCAAAATCTTTGGGTGTCACACGCTTCATTTGATCCTTGCCATCTAGTGAAATATGATACAATAATCGCTGTGCTTTATGGTCAGGAGAAGCCATGAAATATAAATCGTTGCCCGAACTATTTTGAACAGAAGCTACGTCGTATTCTCCAGATGTGATTAAAGCTTTGTTTCCATTATTTAAATTGATTTTATACACATGTCTCCATCCATCGTTCTCTGTCATCCTTAAGATGGAGTTGCCGTTATCTGCACCAAACATGTCTGTTCTACCCCATCCCACTGCTGTCGCATCTGGATATTTAAGATCAACCCACGTCTCTTCTTTCTCTTCATACAATAGCGTAATCTCTTCGGATGTAATATCGAACTTCCACATCTGCAACTCATTCTGATGTCTGTTCATAGATTGGATCAACAAGACCTCATCATTAATCCATTGAATAGCCGGTATATAATTGTCCTTCTTAAAATCAGGAATAGACACCCATTTGGTCGACCCATCTGCAATAGCCACAATACCTATATTACAAATTGATGGATCTTCTCCAACTTTAGGATATTGAACGGGTATTAAAATAGGATAGATACTATCCGTATTATTTATCATTGTAAATACACCTGTACCTGCGGCGTTTAATTGCCAATACGCAATATGCGATCCTTGATCATTCCATCTAAATCCATCGCGGCATCCAAATTCTTCTTCATATACCCAATCAAATGTTCCGTTGATTAATTCTCGACTCCCATGTGTCGTTAAGGGAGTAATGGTTTCTAATTTAAAGTCCTCTAAATAAAGATTAAAATTATGCACGTAAGCAACTGAAGAGTTATCCTTTGAAAATTTAGCAAATAATAAACTTGAGGGATCAAATCCTTTTCCTAATTGGCTTAATTTATCAGTCGACAAATCATATATCCAATAATCACCTTTTGAATTACTTCTCCAAACTCGACTGGTATTAGTAAATATTAAAATTTTTGATTCGTCCGGTGACAAACTAAAATCAGCAATTGATATTACTTCATTTGTTGTAGGATTTTTTAATTGTTTTGTTGATAGAAAAACATCTTTTTTTTGTGATGCTGAATTATACCGGACCAATTCATTTCCACCCATACTCTTTTCAATAATTATATAACTGTTACCACCATCGATCCATTTTATGGGCTTCATGGACTGTTGACTAAATTCACCATTATCATAAATGCGGTCAAGTGTGAGCAGTGACTCATCAACAGCTTGAGACCAACTGGATAATGGCTGTAAAATAAAAACACCAATAATAAAAGTCATTATTAAATACCTCATAATTATATCATTACTATTACCCATTAAAAAATTCCATCGAATTGATTTCTTCCGTAGTTGTATTTTAAAAAACCACCTAATTGTGACGAGTTAACAGCGATAAGAAAATTAAATGTTCCTCGTTCCGGCTGCCAACTAAATTGCATATTCCAACAGTGGAGATTTCTTGACAACGCAAGAGAGGGATAGACAAAGCGTTTATTTACAAAATCATAGGAAAAATTACCAAGGTTTACATCCCAATTATCTGTTAACTTAATTCTTCCCGAAAATCGCAAACTATTCGTACTAATGCTTGAAATCTTTTCACCATCATCAGCTTGTATTCTATATTCTATGGCGTGTGACACACTAAAATTATCAAAAACTTCTAGAAACGTCAATTCAGATTTCTTATCATTTCCATCTCTGTCTAAACCATCTTCATCTACGTCGCCATATATATCTCCATCTTCTGGGAATTGATCTCTTATCGATGAACCAAATGGTTGATTCCGCAATGCATTTTCTTGTTCACCTAATAATAAATTTTCATCCCTGAATTCTTCGTCAATAGTCTTCTCTTTTTTCTTCGTTTTCTTAGAAAGTAATTCACGTAAATCTTTAAATGTAAATCTCGTTGTTAACGTAGTTGAAAATCTCTCTAGACGGACTGGTCGTTTACTCTCTGACCAAACAGATGTATTTATTCTTCGATTATCTTCTTCAATATACGGATCAAACGTACCATTAAAGGACAAATTAGATATCCGTTTAAAAAGCGAAGCGCTCCCATTTATGGAAACCATACTCCATTTTAAAGAGTCAGCAACTAAATTATGACTACCATTTATATTTATGGCATTAAATATTTTAAAGGTTTTAATTTCTTCCTCCAGTGTATCTTTTTTAGATAACCATTTGCCTTCAAAATTATTTGTGATGGAATAAGTCACAGCCATCTGTCTATCCCTTATTGTAGGTCTACTAAAAATGCCTCCATCAAATTCCGTGTACTCTTGAAAACTTGTTGGGTCATCTTCATCGTCACGAACAGTTTGTACAAAGTCTCTGGTATTGGGTCGGAATGAAAGTCCAATGCTAGGTTTAAATGTATGCCTCAAACCACGCAATCTACCTTTAGAAAATAAAAGAGTACCAAATACATTAGTCGACAGATTAGCGCTCGCATTAAAATCTCGATAAGATGCAAAACCAGTATTAAAAATATCTTCTGTTATTAAACGAGTTGTATCGGCTTCATTCGTAAATGGATTAACCGATATTTCATCTCTTGGATTATATTCTCTTTGTAAGGTTTTCAACACCCAAAATTCATCATAATTAATGGAGGGACTAAATTGAAAATGTTTTAAAACATTAAATGTTGCACCCACATCTGCTTCATGAGACATCCCTGTTTGAAGCTTATCTAATGTTTGTTGTGTAAATAACAATGTATCTACAGTACTTACAAAATTTCTAAATTGAGAGCTATAGCTAACATTTATTTTTTCATACCATTTCTCCTTTCCAGTTGCTGCCTGTCGTTTAAATGGATTTATTTGCCTCATTCGAAATTGTACATTCGGTAAGGTGAAATCAATACTCCGGGTTCTTGTATTTTGTGTATGTCCTAATGTGATGTTCAAACTTAAGGCATCAAATTCTGGCAATGAATGACTAATCCTGAAATTAGAATTAATGATGTTTTCTAATTGCGATTCTGCATCGTTAAAATTATTTCTATCAAAATCATTTGTAGTAAAATTGAAATTTCCTCCAATAGTAATGTAAGGATGTGCTTTTGAGTCTTGATTATGTGTTAATCCAAAACTAAAAGATTTTGTTGCATTTCGCTCTAGTTGTCCTTGCACCTCTGTAAACTGAGCTGAATATCCAATCTGAACATTACCTCTATACTTATATCGTTTTGCATAATTAGAACCTACTCGTAAACCCCAAGAACCTCTGGAGTAAATATCACCTGTCACTCTTAAATCTAAATACTCGTTTAAAGCCCAATAATACCCCACTTCTCTAAATCCAAACCCAAGTCTCTCTGACAATTCGAATCCTTGCTGGCCTCCGAAAATTATCCCTGACCGTTGACCTTGGATGACAGGCATAAAAGCAAATGGAATAAACAAGGGTGTCGGTATGCCAGCTATCTCCAATCTTGATGGGCCGATAACTGCTAATTTATCAGGAATTAATTTTAGCTTACTCGCTCGTATGCCATAATGCGGATTAGGATGATCACAGGTTGTTATCAATGAATTCTTATTGTAGATCACATCGTCGACAATCATACTATCGTTAGCCTTACTTACAAATTTTGTGACTGCACCGTGTATGAAAAACTCCGCTTGTTTACTGATTGCCTCGTAGACTATACCCTTCTGGGTTTCAAAATTGAATCTTAATTTCTCGTATTTAAACTCTTGCCCATTCGTGATGAACGTTGGCATCTCTGATTCTCCATTTCTTCCATCCACACTTTGAGCTAAAGCTTCCTTTTTCTTAAAATCAAAAATGATATAACCGGCTTTTATTTCATTTTCTTGATACTTGACATAGGCATCGCCGACTAAATGGATCTGATTTTTTGCAACATCCACCCATTGCGTATCAACAGAGCCATGTTCGATTTGATCATCAAGGCCTTCTCCTGAAATTGGAATCGCCAAGGATGAATCCGCCTGTATTGCAGATAAAGAATCTAAACCTGCGGGAATGGTGTCTAAGGATACATCAGCTGGTGAGCCTGCTAGTTGTAAAACTGGCTCCTGTCCATGAACAAGTAAAATATTACATATTACAATAAATAGTACTATGTAATCCTTTAATTTCAAGCTATTTATGTTATTTTTACTAATCAATCTTTGTCTTAATACACAAGGTATTCAAAAGGTCTAATATATGAAGCTTCTCCGCACTCCATTTAATCTCGTTCTATTTTCAATTCTCCTTTGTATTTTTGTTTTTCAACAAGCTCATGCCAATATCAACGATTCTTGTGAAACGGCTGTTGTTAACAGTATCATAAACTTTGATATTCAACGACTTACAGGGGTTGGTGAACTAGATAGAATCGTCATAGATGCAGGACATGGTGGTAAAGATCATGGTTGTTCAGGTGCTCATTCCAAAGAAAAATTTATTGTTTTAGACATTGCTAAAAAGCTTGGTGTATTATTAAAGAGCTATCACCCGGAGATTGAGGTGATGTATACAAGAGAAACGGATGTCTTCATACCTTTAGATACACGTATTCAACTTGCCAATAAGAATAAGGCAGATCTTTTCATCTCCATCCATGCTAACTATATAGGCCGACCTCATGTACATGGCACAGAGACCTATGTCATGGGTTTACATAGAGCAGAAGACAATTTGGCTGTAGCTAAAAGAGAAAACTCCTCAATTCTCTATGAATCTGATTATCAATCTACCTACGGCGGTTATGATCCCAACTCACCAGAAGCACATATTCTGCTTTCTATGTTTCAAAATGCATATTTAGACAAGAGTATCAATTTTGCCACTAAGGTAGAGGACAGTTTTATAAATCGCACTCCTTTAAAAAGTCGAGGTGTCAAACAAGCTGGATTTTTGGTTCTTCGTAAAGCGACAATGCCTAGTGCTCTTATAGAAACTGGATTTTTAAGTAGCAGAGATGATGAAGCATATCTCATGAGTGCTACTGGTCAAGATGAGGTAGCAAATGCCATTTTAAAGGCAATAACACAGTATAAACGAGAGATAAACGGAGAATATTGGACTGAGAAAAGTCACTCAATTGCAGTAGTAAACGCTCCTCAAGATAGACAATTAATGCTTGAAACTACAACTGTACAGTCATCAACATCAGAGACTAATCATCCTAATCAAAAAGTAAAAACAAGCACCTCTAAACATACTGATAAACAGCAACTTACGACTAATAATGAAGCAGTACCGACACATCCCAAAACAGCTTCCGGAGCTACAGGAATTGCGAATCATTCTGATGCTGTAATGGTAAATTATGAAGATGCAAATTCGCAAGAGAATATTGCTAAAAGAAGCAAAAATCAACAAACTGGAGGTTCTATAATTACTCTAGTGAAAAAGCCAAATTCTACGAATAAAAATCAAAAAATATATCGGATTCAAATTGCCGCTGGAAAGAACAAATTGATTACCACAAACGACCCAAAATTCAGCACAATTTCTGACCTCATAATCCGTAAAGAAAACGACATGTTCAAGTATTTGACAGGTGCTTTTACAGGACTTGAAGAGGCCTATTCTGCTAGGGAATTACTAGTAAAGCAAGGATTTAAAGGTGCCTTTATCGTTGCATATGATGCTGAGATGTGAATTAGCTTTTAAATTCACGGATATATTTAAATTAATTAATATGAACAGCTGATTAAAATTATCTAAACAATAGCTATAACATTAATAATTTTCGCTACCTTCATTTCAGAAATTTGAAATGTATTCATTGCGTTTAGTTTTCATTCTCTAAAATCTGAGTATTTAGGGTGTTAAATGCGGTTTTGCTCAATTGAAAACTTCCAGATTTCTACATATATTTTAACCAACACAACCTGATAATGAAAGATATCTCCATATCTGATTTGGGAATTTTACTGCTCCAAATATTCTCGACAACGTTACTATTCATCCTACTATCAACAAATCTCAATGCAGAAGGTACTGTACAATTAAACCCAAATGGCATCGCTGGAGACCCATGCATTAATCCCAATATTGATGTCGGAGATTTAGCCATGGTTCGTTTGTATGAAGTCAATGTAAATTTTCCGCAATTTGCTGGATTTGGTTCTCGTGGAACAACTAACTCAATATGCTTTACTGTCAAAGACCCTAAAGAAGTTGTATATATTGCTCTTTCAAGTGCAGCTGGAAATGGTGGTGAGTGTAATCCAACCACTTTCGACTGGCGAATTGCAGGACCTTCAGGAGTAGCCCACGGTCCTTTTACCCAATCACAAGCTACCGCTAACGGAAATGACTTTGGTCCAGTAATGAGCGGCCCTGACGTTTTCAATGCTGGTGGTTATTCTACAGCAGGCATGTATACCTTTCAGCCAACAGAAGCAGGTGAATATTGCCTTGAAATTGATAACTATACTGGTATCACTTACCTCAGAAATTTTGATATAACGGTTGCCGACTGCCCAGGTGCCGCAGGTACAGTCATTCCAGGTAGACTATTTTCACAAAATTGGGCAATACGTACACCTTGCGTATCTTCAATAATAAATTGTACAAACGACCCAGCTGTATCAGGTCAATTTGCTGGTTTTCAACCATTTCAAAATCCATTTGAAGGCGCCATATATGTATTGACTGATGATAATTTTGTTCAAGAAGTCGATTTTGATTCAGGAGGAGCCTTTGGTACTGGGTTTAGAGGCTTGACATTTAGTTTATCTTTTAACATAACCGGTCCAGGTAATACTGGAGATGTGTTAGCAGATCGACAATCAAAAGACGGTTCCAATCAAACTTTTGCAAATCCGGACTTATTTGATGTTTATTTAAATCCACCTGATCCAAATTGTTACGAAGAAGGCATTTGTGGCGAAATTATTTTTGGGCCTATTCTTGATTGTGCACTACCGCTCTGTATTGCATATGAAGTCACTCAACCAGGTCTGGTAGAATTATTCGTAGACATAGATGGACCTGATGGCGTTTTTACACCGAATTCTGCTGATGTATTTTTGGCTGAAAGAGCAGTTTCGTTAGTCGACCTTGTAGGCTGTATTCCTTGGGATGGACTAGACGGCTTAGGCAACCCAGTCACGCTCAGCGATAACTTTGATATTTTAGGGTCTTATAGCCAGGGAGAGACACACTTTATGATGTATGATGTTGAAAATAATAATCCAGGTTGGCAAATCGACATTATAGATCCACCATGCGCAGAGCCTAACTTCAACTTGTTTTGGGATGATTCACTACTTAATCCAGCTGACAACGACCCAGGTGTCGTACAAGATTTAGTATCACTTACTGGAACTCCACAACCAGCACATATTTGGGAAGATCAAGAAGAAGCATCAGCGCTTGGCTTTGGTGAATCGAATACAATCAATACTTGGTTCTTTTCAAGCATTAATGAAGTCATTGCCGTATCAAGTTGTCAACCAATGATAGATATTGTAAAAGATGGAATCTACCAAGATGAAAATGATGATGGTCTGGCTCAAGTCGGTGAAACCATTGCTTATACCTTTGTTGTTGCGAATACTGGCAACACTGATTTAATAGATATTACTGTTACTGATCCACTAGTCACTGTTTCTGGAGGCCCAATTTCACTAGGTATTGGTGAGATTGACAATACTACTTTTACTGGAGTATATGTACTGACTCAGATGGACATAGACAATATGATGGTTGAAAACACAGCCACAGTCGCTGGCGAAGATCCTGTATCAGGAGATATAGTCATGGATACCTCCAGTGACAATGAAATGTTGCCTCAGTTATCTGAAATCGTGCTTACTAAAACTGCTAGCGACGCGGGACTCGGGACTCCTCCGCTACCAGGAGATATAATAAACTACACATTTGAAGTTTGTAACACTGGTAATACGACACTTACCAATGTCATGGTTACAGATCCACTTGTAACTGTTATGGGTGCCCCCATAGCGAGTCTGGCACCTGGAGCATGTGATAATGTTTCGTATACTGGCACCTATGCTATTACTTCAGATGATATCGCAGCTGAAGAAGTTGCAAACACAGCAATGACTGTTGGTACGGACCCTAAAGGTAATATGGTTACTGATACAGACGAAGAACTCGTCACATTAGAATTAGCACCAATGATCATGTTGACCAAAACAGCTGATGATTCTAATGTCAATGACCCAGCAGTAGCTGGAGATATAATCATTTATGCCTTTGAAATTTGCAATACTGGAAATGTGGACTTGACAATGGTTACGTTAACAGATCCTCTAGTCACTATTTCAGGAGGACCAATAGCGATGTTAGCTGTTGGAGATTGTGACAACGTTACTTTCTCTGGGATGTATCCGATTACAACCGATGATATCAACAATGGAATGGTCGCGAATACAGCAACTACAAATGGTACTGATCCAAACGGTACAGTTGTCATGGATGATGATCCTGCTAATGTGCCATTGGTACAAGATCCAATGATCGATATAATTAAAAATGGTTCTTTCAATGACGAAAATGGTGATGGATTGGCACAAGTTGGCGAATCAATCACGTATATATTCGTAGTAGAAAACACTGGTAATGTCACTTTAACAAATGTGACTGTTACAGATCCGCTAGTGACTGTTAGTGGAGGTCCAATTCCAATTTTAATTCCTGGTGAAATGGACATGACTACCTTTACGGGAACTTATATACTAACACAAGCAGATGTCGATAATGGAATGGTTAATAATACAGCGACAGTTACAGGTGATGACCCTAATGGAGATTCCGTTATGGATACAGATCCTGAAACAACGCCATTCGCTCAGGATCCAGAAATCATGCTAATAAAAGAAGGGACTTTCCAAGATGAAAATGGTGATGCCATAGCACAAGTGGGAGAAACGATAAGCTACGTTTTTACAGTCATGAATATTGGTAATGTGACTCTTACAAATGTTACAGTCACAGATCCGCTTATAACTGTGTCAGGTGGACCAATTCCAATACTTATTCCTCTTGCCTCTGACAACACTACTTTCACAGGTTCATACACCTTAACACAAGCTGATATAGACAATGGAACTGTAGATAATGTAGCGACCACAAGTGGTACTGATCCGAATGGGGATCCTGTCATGGATGATGATCCAGAAATGGAACCATTACCAATTTTGCCTGCTATCGACTTAGTAAAAGAAGGGACTTTCCAAGATGAAAATGGTGATGGCATTACTCAAGTTGGAGAAACAATAGCATATACATTCACAGTAATGAACACAGGGAATGTCACACTAAGTAATGTAGTAGTGACAGATCCTCTTGTTACTGTTTCTGGAGGCCCGATTCCGACTTTGGCAGTAGGTGCATCAGACAATACAACTTTCACTGGAACATACGTAATAACACAAGCAGATATAGACAATGGAATGGTCGAGAACACTGCGACAACGACAGGAATGGACCCGAATGGTGATACTGTTGAAGATATGGATCCAGAAGAAGAACCACTCCCTCAAGAGCCAATGATTGATCTTGTAAAAGAAGGTTCATTCCAAGACGAAAACGGTGATGGAATTGCTCAAGTTGGTGAAATAATCACTTATACATTTACAGTCATGAATACAGGTAATGTGACACTTACCAATGTCATGATCACAGACCCAATTGTTACAGTGATGGGTGGACCAGTTCCTTCTCTAGCTGTTGGAGCAAGTGATAATACGACATTCACTGGGACCTATATACTGACCCAGTCTGATATTGATAATGGTACTGTAGATAACGTTGCCACAACGATGGGCTCTGATCCTAATGGTGATCCAGTAATGGATGATGATCCACACATGGAACCATTGCCGCAAGACCCAATGATTGATCTCCTAAAATCAGGTGAATTTCAAGATGAAAATGGTGATGGCATTTCGCAAGTTGGGGAAACAATAGCATACACATTTACTATCTCAAATACGGGTAATGTAACCTTGACAAATGTGATGGTAACAGATCCTTTAGTCACTGTCATTGGTGGTCCTTTAGCCTCGTTAGCTGTTGGTGCCACTGATAACACCACCTTTACTGGAACTTACACCTTGACTCAAGATGACATTGATGCAGGAAATGTAGCAAATGTAGCAACAACTACTGGTACAGATCCTAATGGTGATCCTGTCACTGATGATGATCCAGAAGATATTCCAACTCCGCAAGAACCTATGATTGATATCATCAAAGACGGAACGTTCCAGGATGAAAACGGTGATAATATTGCTCAAGTGGGAGAAACTATCAGTTATGTATTTACAGTAACGAACACAGGTAATGTCACGCTTACAAATGTCACTGTAACTGACCCATTGGTCACTGTATCTGGAGGGCCAATACCATCACTTGCAGTTGGTGATTCTGATAATACAACATTCAGTGGAACATATGTGTTGACACAAGATGATATTGATGCTGGTAATGTCGAAAATGTAGCCACTACGGAAGGTGATGATCCAAGTGGTGATCCAGTCATGGACGATGATCCAGAAGACGTGCCTCCACCTCAAGATCCAATGATAGACATCATTAAAAGTGGTGTTTTCCAGGATGAAAATGGGGATGGTTTAGCACAAGCTGGAGAAACAATTTCCTATAGTTTTGTAGTCACAAATACTGGAAATGTAACACTAACAGGTGTGACAGTTACAGATCCATTAGTAACTGTTTCAGGTGGTCCAATTACCTTGGCTCCTGGTGCAGTTGACAATACAACATTCACTGGGACCTATACCTTAACCCAAGAAGATGTTGATGCCGCGATGGTTATAAACCTTGCGACAACAACTGGAAATGATCCAAATGGTGATCCAGTAAATGATAATGATCCAGAGGAAACGCCGTATACTCAAGATCCAGATATAACACTGGCAAAAGAAGGGACTTTCCAAGATGAAAATGCTGATGGCATTGCTCAAGTTGGAGAGTCCATATCATATGTGTTTACTGTTATGAATACAGGTAATGTGACACTTACTAATGTCACTGTCACTGATCCATTAGTCACAGTTATTGGTGGACCTATTGCTATTCTAACTGTAGGCTCAACAGATAACACAACATTCACTGGCACATACACGTTGACACAAGCTGATATTGATGCTGGAAATGTTGAAAATGTAGCTACTACCACAGGCACAGATCCAAACGGTGATCCAGTTATGGATGATGATCCAAACGATGAACCATTACCTCAAGATCCAATGATTGATCTTATAAAATCTGGTGTATTCCAAGATGAAAATGGTGATGGTATATCACAAGTAGGTGAAACGATAGCTTACACTTTCGAAATCAGCAATATTGGAAATGTAACTTTGACAAACGTCACTGTTACTGATCCGCTTGTTACCGTAATGGGAGGCCCAATTCCAAGCCTTGCAGTTGGCGCAACGGACAATACAACTTTTACAGGCACCTATGTACTTACTCAAGATGATATCAATAATGGTAGTGTAACAAACATTGCAACAACATCAGGAACTGATCCAAATGGTGATCCAGTTATGGACGATGATCCTGAAGAAGTGCCAACGCCTCAAGACCCGATGCTAGACCTTATAAAAGATGGTACATTCCAAGACGAAAACGGTGATGGTGCTGCCCAAGTTGGCGAAACAATCAGTTATATTTTTACAGTTACTAACACAGGAAACGTTACATTAACTAATGTGACTATTAGTGATCCACTCGTTACTGTAATAGGAGGACCAATCCCTTCATTATCAGTTGGTGCAATTGACAACATCACGTTCTCTGGAATGTATACATTAACTCAAGACGATATTGACAACGGTATGGTAGATAATGTAGCGACAGCGACAGGGACTGACCCTAATGGTGATCCAGTGACTGATGACGATCCAGAAATGGAACCGATTCCACAAAACCCAATGATCGACCTTGTAAAGAGCGGTGTATTCCAAGATGAGAATGGGGATGGTTTAGCTCAGGCTGGAGAATCAATTAGTTATATATTTATTGTAACTAATACTGGAAATGTCACCTTAACCAATGTGACAGTTACAGATCCTTTAGTCACTGTTTCAGGTGGACCTATTACACTTATCCCAGGACAAGTTGACAATGCTACTTTTACAGGTACCTACATCCTCACACAAGATGATGTCGATGCTGCAATGGTTATGAATGTTGCTACAACAATGGGTACCGATCCAAATGGTGTTCCGGTGTCTGACGATGATCCTGAAGAAACATTGTACACCCAAGACCCTAACATTACTCTTCTCAAAGAAGGTGAATTCCAAGATGAAAATGGTGATGGTGTCTCACAAGTTGGAGAGACTATTACTTACACATTCACTGTCATTAATACTGGTAATGTAACATTGACAAATGTGACTGTAACAGATCCATTAGTCACTGTTATGGGTGGCCCAATACCTACCTTCTTAGTTGGTTCTACAGATAACACCACATTCACAGGAGTGTACACATTAACTCAAGATGATATTGATGCAGGAAATGTTGAAAATGTAGCAACCACAACTGGAACTGATCCTAATGGTGATCCAGTTACAGATGATGATCCTGAAGATATCTTAACGCCTCAAGATCCGATGATTGATCTCATTAAGTCAGGTGAATTTCAAGATGAAAACGGTGACGGCATTTCGCAAGTAGGTGAAACCATTTCATATACTTTTACAGTATCAAATACAGGCAATGTTACATTAACTAATGTTACTGTGACAGATCCTTTGGTCACCGTCATGGGTGGTCCTCTTCCTTCACTCCCAGTTGGAGCGATTGATAACGCGACTTTTACAGGGACCTACACATTGACCCTAATGGATATTAATAATGGAGGAGTGGCTAATGTTGCAACGACTACAGGTACTGATCCAAGTGGCGATCCAGTTATGGACGATGACCCTGACGACGTACCGACACCACAAGATCCAATGATCGATCTAGTCAAAACTGGTGTTTTCCAAGATGAAAACGGAGATAATATAGCTCAAGTCGGTGAGTCGATTACATATACCTTTATCGTTACAAATACAGGTAACGTTACTATAACTAATATTGTGATTACTGACCCACTTGTGACTGTTATGGGTGGGCCAATACCTTCATTAGATCCTAGCCAGATAGACGATGTGACATTCACAGGAATTTATATGTTAACTCAAGATGACATTGACTCTGGCTCCCTGGAAAACGTAGCGACGACGACAGGAGAAGATCCAAATGGAGATCCTGTCACGGACGATGATCCAGAAGAAACACCTACTCCTCAAGATCCGATGATTGAGCTTCAAAAGAGCGGGAGTTTTAATGATGAAAATGGCGATGGCGTTGCCCAACAAGGAGAAACAATTTCCTATGTGTTTATAGTGATGAATACAGGTAATGTTACCTTGACTGATGTCACTGTTATGGATCCAATTGTTACTGTTATTGGTGGTCCATTAGCAACTCTTGCAGTTGGAGCTTCGGACAATATGACATTTACTGGAACATACGCGTTGACACAAACTGATGTTGATAATGGTTCTGTAGATAATGTAGCGACAGCTTCTGGAACTGATCCCAATGGCGACCCTGTCATGGATGAAGATCCAGAAAATACTCCATTCATTCAAGATCCTGAAATCATGTTATTGAAATCAGGTATGTTCCAAGATGAAAATGGAGATGGGATATCTCAAGTCGGTGAAACCATTTCTTATCAATTTACCATCACCAATACGGGTAATGTCACATTGACAAACATTACTGTAACAGATCCAATTGTAACTGTTGTCGGAGGGCCGATTCCAATTCTAGGTGTAGGTATGTCTGACAACACGACCTTTACTGGTTCTTATATTCTGACACAAGATGATATTGATGCTGGAGAAGTGCTGAATCTAGCAACTACCAGCGGAGAAGATCCAGATGGAAACCCTGTGATTGACGAAGATCCAGATGATAATCCAGCTCCTCAAGCACCAATGATTGATTTAATTAAGAATAGTGTCTTTGTTGATGAAAACGGGGATGGTATTTCTCAAGTCGGAGAAACCATTACTTATACATTTATAGTCACAAACACTGGAAATGTTACTGTAACAGATATTGTAATTACAGATCCTTTGATCACCGTAATCGGAGGCCCAATTGCCACCTTAGCAGTAGGAGCTGTTGACAATACAACGTTTACCGGTGTATATACATTGACACAAGGTGATATCGACAATGGTTCAGTCGACAATGTTGCGACTGCAACTGGAAATGATCCTGATGGAAATCCTGTTAGTGATAATGATCCTGAAAATACACCAACGCCACAAGACCCTGCGATTGAATTAGTCAAAACAGGAACTTTTCAAGACGAAAATGGCGATGGTTTTGCTCAAGTTGGAGAGACAATAACTTATGCATTCAGCGTGATGAATACAGGTAATGTGAGTCTGATGAATGTGACTATCGTTGATCCAATTGTGACAGTAACTGGTGGGCCTATTCCGCTACTTCCTGTAGGTGCCACAGATAATACCACATTCTCAGGAACATATACATTAACCCAAGCTGATATCAATACTGGCGGTGTCGTAAATATTGCAGTAACTAATGCAACTGATCCAAACGGTGATCCTGTCACTGATGATGATATGGAAGAAATTCCTACTCCACAGAATCCTATGATTGATATCATTAAAAGTGGTGTTTTTAATGACGAGAGCGGAGACGGTATTCCTCAAATTGGAGAAACATTGACTTATATATTTATCGTAACCAATACAGGAAATGTAACATTGACTAATATCACAGTTACAGATCCTATTGTAACTGTCACTGGAGGACCAATACCTGTTCTAGCCCCAGGCATGTCAGACAATACAACATTCTCAGGAATATATGTGCTATCACAAATTGATATTGATAACGCAAGCGTCATGAATACAGCTACAGTTACGGGAGATGATCCTAACGGCAATCCAGTGACTGATGATGGTCCCGAAGACACACCTTTCACTCAAGATCCAGAAATACTTCTTGTTAAAACAGGTTCTTTCGAAGATGAAAATGGTGATGGTATTGCTCAAGTTGGTGAAACAATCACCTATACTTTCGGTGTAACTAATACTGGAAATGTCACATTGACTAATGTCATTGTAACTGACCCAATAGTCACCATAATGGGAGGTCCGATTCCAACTCTAGGTGTTGGTCAAACAGATAATGATACATTTACAGGCATATACACCTTAACATTAGATGACATTAATGCTGGTGAGGTACTGAATACAGCTACAACTACTGGTAATGATCCAAACGGTGATCCTGTGTCAGACCCTGATGACGAAGACATTCTCATACCTCAAAGCCCAGGTATTGATATCATTAAAAGTGGTACTTATCAAGATGATGGTGTACTCCCTGGTATTGCCGAAGTTGGTGAAACAATTGTATATCAATTCACAGTAACAAATACAGGAAATGTGTCTCTCACAAATGTGACTGTGACAGATCCTCTAGTAACAGTTATGGGTGGCCCATTGGCGACACTTTTACCAGGAGTCATTGATAACACAACATTTACAGGAGTTTACACTTTGACGCAGGCAGATATAGATGCCGGTGGTGTACCAAATGTTGCTACAGTCACTGGAACAGATCCTAATGGTGCACCTCCAATTACTGATAATGATCCAGAAGATACGCCAGTACCTCAAAACCCAATGATTGATATAGTTAAGAATGGTTCATTCGTAGATGAAAATGGTGATGGTGTTGCTCAAGTAGGTGAATCAATTAATTACGGATTTATCGTTACAAATACAGGAAATGTAACTCTAACAAATATAAATGTCATTGACCCAATTGTAACAGTACAAGGTGGTCCGATCCCAGTCCTAGGAGTTGGCCAATCAGATAACTCAACATTTTCAGGTATTTACATTTTAACACAAGAAGATGTGGATAATGGCGATGTTGAAAATACAGCAATTGTGACTGGAGATGATCCAAACGGTACTCCTGTCACAGATGACGATATGGAGACAACTCCTTTTGAACAAAATCCAGGATTAGTAATAGAAAAGATAGGTACACTAGTTGATGAGAACCAAGATGGAATAGCACAAGTCGGTGAAACGATTAGTTATGTATTTGAAGTCTCTAACACAGGTAGCGTGACTTTGACAAATGTAACAGTGAGTGATCCGCTTGTCACTGTATCAGGTACAGCTATTCCTGTTTTATTGCCAGGGCAAATAGACAATACTACATTTACGGGTTTATATACCCTGACTCAAGCTGATATAGATAATGGAAATGTAGCCAATACAGCGACAGCGAATGGGCAAGATCCAGATGGAAATGATGTGACTGATTCAAGTGATGAAGATGTCCCTACTCCACAAAATCCTGGAATTGCTATTATTAAAAATGGAACGCTTAACGATGCTAATGGAGATGGTATTCCTCAAGTAGGAGAATCCATTATCTATACATTCATAGTATCTAACACTGGTAACGTGACCTTGACCAATGTAACAGTAAATGATCCTCTAGTGACTGTATCGGGTGGCCCAATAGCTATACTGCCAGTTGGAGCTACGGACAATACTACATTCACAGGCGTATACCAGTTAACGATCGCTGATATTAATAATGGTAGTGTAGAAAATACAGCTACAGTATCAGGAGATGATCCAAACGGTAACCCTATTACAGATGATGACTTGGAAGAAACTCCATTGACACCTAGTCCTAATATCGAATTGCTAAAGGCCAGTTCATTGAATGATGAAAATGGGAATGGTTTTACTGATGTTGGTGAAACAATTAGTTATGTGTTTACTGTAATTAATACAGGTAATACAACATTGACTAATGTTACCGTAACAGATCCAATAGTGACTGTGAGTGGTGGGCCTATTGCTTTATTGAATCCAGGTGAATCTGACAATACAACATTCACTGGGATTTATGTAATAACACAAGCTGACATAGACGCAGGGTTCATTGAAAATATCGCCCTTACAGAAGGAGAAGACCCAAATGGTGATCCAGTAAATGATCCTTCAGATGATCCAAATGATCCTACAGATGTAGATCCTGATGGTGATGGAGACCCTGATGATCCAACTGTGACAACTTTAAATATTCAGCCTTGCATTAGCTTGATAAAAACATCAGATTTAGATCTTGGTGCTAATGGGTTTGCAAATGCTGGTGATATCATAACGTATACATATGTGGCTACTAATTGTGGGAATGTCACATTGGTAAACGTCACGCTAAGTGAAGATGCTGGCATATTTACTGGTACTGGATCTTTACCGATCCCTGGTCCTGTTGTACCATCTACCTTAGCGCCAGGACAATCTGGAACTGCAACTGCAACATATGCAATTACAGAGGCAGATATAGCAGCACTTGGTGTCGATAATCAAGCAGTAGTAATTGCTCAAGATCCTAATGGAGATGATGTTACAGATTTATCTGATACTGGTAATCCAGCTGATCCAAATGAAACAGGAGGTCCAGATGATCCAACTTATACAGCGATTTCCTTACCACCTGGTAATATTTCCGGTCAAGTAACTAATGATATAGACAATAACTTTGTAGGTGAAGAGCCTTTATCCAATGTCTTAATTGTGTTAATCACTTCTGAAGGTGATACACTAGAAACGTTTACAGATGAAAATGGTAACTACGAATTTTTAAATGTTCCTTCTGGACCATTTACTTTAATTGAAACCGATCCTGAAGACTTCTTTTCTGTAACAGATATTGATGGAGGTGATCCAAATGTAATCAATGGCGATTTAGCTCCTGGCGAAGACAAAGTTAACCAGGATTTCGTTGATGGCATTTGTGATGAATTGGTTTGTAATGGTGATCTTCAAATTAGTCTGAATGTAGAGTGTGAACTTCTCTTAACACCAGACCAATTATTGGAATCGCCAGCTCCTGGAGATTATGACATCATGTTATTTAATGAGAATGGTGATTATATCAGAGATGACACATTAACAGCAGCTGAAGCAGGAGAAACAATTAGGTACCAAATTAGTTGCCTAGGAAATTCATGTTGGGGAGAGATAATAGTTGAAGCAAATATAATTCCTGAACTAAGCTCTCCATGTGCGTGCACGGAAGATGGTACGATACCAGCTGAATGTACATTGTGGTGTAGTCCAAGTGGCACCGTACCTGCAAGCCTGATAAGTCCAGAAGAAGCAACAGAAGCATTTGGCCAGTGTGGTCCAGATCTCATCGGTGAGATACAAGTCACTGAAACAAGAGAAGGAGATATATGCTCGCCTGATGGTGAAGTCGTAATGTTAACATACACTGGAAAAGTTCTTTTACATGGAGTCATCCAGCAAGTTGATATATTATGTCAAAAGTATACCACTCTAAAACTAGATATAACAGAAGAAGTATTTGAATTCCCTAGGAATGTTGTGCTTGACTGCGATTATCTTTCTACGATTAATGCTGAAGAAACTAACTTCATGTTAGGAGAACCTGCATCCATTTTCGCTGCTACTGGTAGTGGAAGTTTAGCCTATCCTAATTATATGGATAGTCATGATACTATCCTCAACATCGTTACGGTATTGGATACAGTACTAGTTGAAGTCGGACAGGAATTTAGAGATACCATGGTAATGGAAATTATTAATGGTGAAGAAGTATGGACGCTAATAACAGTGGTAGATAAAATTCTAGAAGAGCAAGTAGTGGAAAGACTTGATACCATTGGCCGAACAAACCCAATCGTACCAATAATTGATAGAGTATGTAATGTATTAAGCGGATACTCTGATGTTGAATTTGAAGCTTGCGGTGAAGGAAGAAAAATTGTTCGTACCTGGAATCTAATTGATTGGTGTGATACTGATGTAATTTTGAGTTCTGTACAGACGATAGAAATTATTGATTTAACAGCTCCGACTATTGATGAAGATGTGATAACTAATATTACTGCGTCAATTGAGCCTTGGTCTTGTACAGCAAAATTACTGCTGCCTCAGTTGTCTATCAATGATAATTGTGATCCTAATCCAACTGTCGAATTTATCACCTTTGAAGGTAGTGTAGAAGGTGATTACTTAGTTGACCTTTGGTTAGATCAGAGTCCAATATTGATCGAAGCAAATGTTTCTGATGACTGTGGAAACACAAGTGTTATAGAATTCTTAGTTGAAGTGATTGATGATGTACCACCAGTTCCTGTTTGTGAAACCTCACTACAAGTATCATTAACTGATACTGGTTCAGGTGGAGGCGCAGGTCAAGTATTTGCAATTGACTTAGATGAGGGCAGTCACGATAGCGGATGTGGTAAAATAACCAGAACAGTCGTTAGATTAGAAGATTATTCGGAGATAGTTCGAGATTGTAGAGGTAATGTTGTTGGCTTTGCTCCAACATCATGTAATCCACTTACAGAAACAATCGACCTTGGAGCTCCGATATTTAAAGATGATTGCGATGCGACTGGTGAAAACCTGGCTGAAATTACTTTGCCTGGTGATTTTGTAAAAGTATGTTGTGAAGATGTTGGACAGATTGTCCAAGTCATTCTTTTCCTTGAAGATGAAGCTGGTAATGTCAATCAGTGTTTAATAAATATTGAGGTACTTGATCTATCGAAACCGACTCTTGTTTGTCAGGACGTGACTATATCATGTGCTGAAGGCGATTTCCTAGCACCTCCTGCAATGGTTGGAGATGGTTGTGAAACTGAAAGTTCACATGAAGTCCAGTTATTATCAGAAAGCAGAGGTAACAATGTTTGCTCAGGTGGACAAACAGTCAGAGAATGGTTTATTGATCTTGATAGAAGTGGTGACTTCTCTACTGGTGATGCATTCTGTCAACAAATTGTTAGTGTCTCTAGTGAAGGTGATTTCAATCCTTTCACAATCAAATGGCCTAAAAGTTATGATGCTAAAGTGGTAGATGGCATCAACATAGAATTTAATGATGATAATGAAATTGTAGAAATACCAGCCAGTATAGAGATGGGCGACCCATTCACTTGTGTTCCAGATCAAGCTGACGAAATTCCAGTTTGGTGTGATACTGAATGCGGATTAATCGGTTACTCCATGGAATCTGATACAATAGCTGCAGGTGATGCATGCTTAAAAATATTAAGAAGATGGACAGTAGTCGACTGGTGTAAATTTAATGCCAACTCTACTGACATTGACGATGAAAATGATAGTTCTCGAGATACATTTGAAGCAATAGAAGATTGGGCTCAGTCTGATCTTAATGCTCCAGGGTGTCCAGACTATGCACAAGACATTGGAGATCCAGTATACTTTAGATACAGTAGTGTGGATGAAGATGGCTACTACACTTACGATCAAGTATTGGTAGTTATCGATGATAACAATCCTGAAATAGATAGTCCTGAAACATTTGTTGTTAATACTTCTGGTGGTGCTGAAACAAAAGATGATGTTGCGCAATGTGTTGGAAGTGATGATATTACAGCAACAGCGTCGGATTTCTGTGGCGGTGAAATTACTGGAACATCAAGATTGCAATGGCAAATTACTGTTAGTGTAAACGATGTGATTATTGCTAGCAAAACTGCAGTAGGTGCCGAAGCGACTATGAATTCTCAAGTTGGAAGTCCAGGCGATATCCATACAATTACATGGACAGTCAAAGATGGCTGTGGTAATACTTCTAGCTCAAGCACTACAGTAACATTCTCTGACCAACAAGCCCCTACTCCATTCTGCGTGTCTGGATTGACAACAGCTTTTATGGCTGCTGATGGAACCGTTACTGTTTGGGGAGCTGAGTTTGACTTTGGTAGTTTTGATAATTGTACTGATACAGATGATTTAAGGTTCACGCTTGTAAGAGCTGATGAAACACCTATACGTCCTGGTGAAGCTGGATTTGAGGATCAGACTGGTATCACATTCCATTGTTCTGATTTCTCAAGCTTCGAAGAACTTGATGTGTATGTTTGGGATTTATCAGGTAATGGAGATTTCTGTTCTGTAGGTATTCTTTTGGCTGATAATGGTAATATTTGCCCTGAGCAAGCTGATCAACCTGAAGATGGATTAGGTGCACAGATTTCAGGTGACATTACGACCTCATATGGTTTAGATATTCCAGAAGTGGAAGTAACGATAAATTCAAATAACCTTTCTGAATATCCTCAGGCTTCATTGACTGACGACGGAGGTGAATATGCATTCTCCAATAATCCAATGGATAATAATTATCAGCTAAGTGCCAATAAAGAAGAAGAGTATATTACAGGACTTAGCACCTTGGATTTGGTACAGATTCAAAGACATATCCTTGATTTAGCATCATTTGATGATCCTTACAAGATTTTAGCTGCAGATGCTGATGGCAATGGCGCTGTGTCCGTAACAGATATTATACAACTTAGAAGTATCGTGTTGGGTAATACAGAAGACCTAGACAATGTTTCTCCATGGATATTCCTAGATGCATCACAACAATTCTTTGATAAACAGAATCCGTGGCCATTCACAGAGACTATATCCATCAGAAACTTGAGTGAGAATATGTTGGATCAAGATTTTGTCGGTATTAAGATTGGTGACGTAAATGAAAGTTACCTAGGATCAGAAAATAGATCTACAGGTTTACTGAGTTTGCAAGTAGAAAACACCATTCTTCGCAAAGATGGCCAAATCAAAATACCAATTTATAGTTCAAATTTTTCTGATGTCTATGGATTACAATTTACATTAGATCATCAGGGGTTAGAGTTTATTAGTCTTGAATCTGGAAGTATAGCTCTTACAGAAGATATTAACATTGGAAGATTTGCAACACAGACATCAGTCAGTTGGAATGAAGCTGAAGCAATGTCTGTCAACAATGATGAAGCACTATTTACAATTACATTCGCTGCTGTTGAAGATATCGAACTGGCTAATGTTCTAGAATTGAATGACGCAGTGACTAAAGCTGAAGCATATATTGGTAAAGACTTTTCTATCCATAATATTGAATTGAATATTATTGATGACCTAGCGCTACCAGAATTGATGCAAAACACTCCAAATCCATTTATCGAGGAAACGACAATTGGATTTAATATGCCTAATTCAGCATTTGCAACATTGAGTATTTACGATGTAGATGGTAAACAATTGAAAATAGTTGACGGCATGTTTGTCAAGGGATATAATGCTATATCATTAGATAGAAGAGATATATCTGCATCAGGTGTTGTTTATTACACATTGAAAACAGGAGAATTTTCTGAAACGAAAAAGATGATTGTACTTGATTAAGTATTAACATCATAACTGATAAGAAGATAAAAGGCTGCAGCATATGATATATGTTGTGGCCTTTTCGTTTATAAAATGTTGAGTCCACCCAGAAAACTAGCGAATTGTATAAAATGAAATATTTTGGATGAGATTTTTGATTTTTGAATTTTAGTGATGCCTGAGTATCAGTGGATTGAGAAAATGAAAAATATCGCCAAAAGAAACATTTTTGGTTTTGTGAGTTTCCTGAGTGGGCTCAATGTTAGTTATATATGGATAACTTGTCAATGAAGGGCCTAAACATGTTAACAATTTAATCTTGCATACCTTACATATCCATTGTTTTCTAGATACATTTGTTACTTAATCTTACACTTATGGATATTCAATATCTTGGGCATTCTTCCTTTATCGTAACTCTTGGTGGAAAAAAAATCCTCTTCGACCCATTTATTTCAGAAAATCCACTCAATAAGACAACAAAGGTAGAGGATATAAAGTGTGATATAATTTTGGTCTCTCATGGTCATTTTGATCATGTCGCAGATGTTGAACAAGTTGCTAAGCAGAATGAGTGCACGGTAATCTCTAACTATGAGGTTGTGAATTGGTTTGGGAAAAAAGACATTAAGGGTCATCCACTAAATCATGGTGGAATGGTAACTATGGATGGCATTTCTATTAAATATGTTAATGCCGTACACACAAGTAGCATGCCTGATGGGAGCTATGGTGGCTATCCAGGTGGCTTTGTCGTATGGACAGCGGATGAATGCCTATACTTTGCTGGTGACACTGCACTGACATTGGATATGAAGTTAATACCAATGACATGCCCAAAAGTGACAGTTTCTATTCTACCAATTGGAGATAATTTCACGATGGGTTACGAAGATGCTGCCATTGCTGCTCAGTTTGTCGAGTGCGATAAGATAGTTGGTTGCCATTTTGATACATTTGGGTACATAGAAATAGATCATTCTGCTGCAAAACAAGCATTTGAAGCAAAAGGTAAAACTCTTCATATCTTGGGTATAGAAGAAAGTATAGAATTATAATATGGGTAAAATAATTGCCATAGCAAATCAAAAAGGTGGAGTTGGTAAAACGACTACTGCTATCAATTTATCTGCGGCTTTAGCTATTTTAGAAAAGAAAGTGCTGTTGATAGATTCGGATCCACAAGCCAATGCGACTTCTGGCATAGGGATAAAAGAAGATCAATACGACATTGATCTGTATGATGCGTTGGTGAGTGACACGTCTCTCAATGACATCATTATAGGGACAAGCCTACCCTTTTTGGATTTGGTGCCTTCATCTATCAATTTGGTTGGAGCTGAAATAGAATTGGTCAATATAGAGAATAGAGAATTTGTACTTAAAAGCCAACTCAAGGACGTCAAAGATAAATATGATTACATCATCATTGATTGTTTGCCTTCTCTAGGTCTTATCACTATAAATGCGCTTTGTGCTGCTGATTCTGTCATCATTCCAGTACAATGTGAAATATTTTCTCTTGAAGGCCTTGGCAAATTAAAGAATACAATTGCCATGGTAAAGGAAAACCTTAATCCTTCTTTAGAGATAGAAGGTTTGGTCATGTCCATGTTTGACAAACGATTAAGAATGGCCAACATGGTTGTTAGCGAAGTCAGATCCATGGTGAATGACAACGTCTTTGAAACGATTATTCATCGAAATTCTAAAGTAGGTGAAGCGCCCAGTTTTGGACAGCCCGTCATTATATATGATGCTGATAGTAAAGGGACAGTCAATTTCTTAAACTTGGCTTATGAGTTTTTAAAAAACAATAATGATCCAACTTATAAAAAACTAAGTCAATTGCTTGGCAACGAAGCTTAATCATTATGGCAAAGAAAAAAGATTTAGGTAAAGGTATACGAGCGTTAATTTCAGGTATTGATAATGCTCCAGGGAAAACAGTTCCTATGGGTAAATCTAATCCTGTTCAAACAACCAGTTCGAATTATATATCTATTGATAAAATTGAACCAAATCCATATCAACCTAGAAATGAATTTGACGATGAAGCGCTTAAGAATTTGGTCGCATCCATAAAAATTCATGGTATTATTCAACCAATTACTGTTAATAAAATTGGGGCTGGTAAGTATAGAATCATTTCAGGTGAGCGAAGATTCCGTGCAGCAAAAGCACTAGGTCTGGCAGAAGTGCCAGTATTTGTCAGAGAGGCTGGTGACCAAGAATTATTAGAAATGGCACTAATTGAAAACATTCAGCGTGCCGATTTAAATCCAATTGAAATTGCAATTTCATATCAACGATTGATTGATGAATTTGATCTTACCCACGATACCGTATCAGACAGAGTAGGAAAAAAAAGAAGTACAATCAGTAATTATATCCGCTTACTTAAATTATCACCAGATGCTCAGAATGCACTAAGAGCTGATAAAATCTCGATGGGTCATGCAAAAGTATTAGCTGGAATAGAAAGTCCATCAACTCAGTTATCAGTACTGAATACTATACTTGATAAGAAATTATCGGTACGACAAGCAGAAAAATTACTTAATCAGGCACCTCCACCAAAAAGAAAAATAGCCACAACTGTGTCTTCTGGTCATTCCGCAGAAATGAAGAAAATCATCGACCAATTAAGTGAGAAATTTGGGACAAAAGTCAAAGTAAATCGAGACAACAAAGGAAGTGGTAAAATAGAAATCGGATTTAATACTGATGATCACTTCAATCACATTCTAGACAATATTCTAGATTAAATTCAAAACTAAGTGGTTTGGGACTTTTAATTTTAGTCGTTATAAAGACGAGAAAGACAGTGATTAAGGGTATTCACAAGTATTCTCAACGATGAGAAAAAGTATAAGATTTGCTCGAAAATTCTAAAATGATTTCTTTGCGGTATAAGCTATTTCAATAGAATACCCGTTCTTTGTATAATGAAGTCAATTGGCTACATAATTTCAGTGGTGTTGATTTGTGCTTTGTCAACTCCTTCCAGCAGTCAATCACCAGATTTTGGTTTTCCTACCAATAATCAGATCAGTTCAGACAGTACTAAAACGAAATTCTTTACTATTTTTCAAGGCAATCCAGGCAAAGCGGCTCTATATTCTTTGCTTTTACCAGGAGCTGGACAATTGTATAACAAAAGATGGTGGAAAGTACCCTTGGTGTACGCACTCGAAGGAACAGCTGTATATATGTATATCGACAATCGAAGACTCTTCAATCAAATAGACGCTTGTTACACTGGTCTCATTGTGGATGCAACGAATCCTCCAGCACAATGCACGCTTGCAAATGGAAGAGTAATCCAAGATCAAAATACAGCCTTCTCATTAAGAAATTCAGCAAGAAATACAAAAGAAGCTGCTTTTCTCTTCTCAATAGGCGCTCATTTATTTCAAACTCTGGAGGCTTTTATCGACAGACATTTGATCGATTTCGATGTTGATGAAGACCTCACATTTAAGCTCGGCCCAACAGATTCTACACCAAACCTGTTCGACAATCAAACGCTTAACATACTCACTTTGAGCATACCTTTAGGTAAATAGACTTAAAATACTGTTAATCAGAAACTTGCTCTCCGAGATTAGAGCAGCCATGTTAAGTAAAACCCATAGCATCATCAAACTAATACGATAATAGTTAAAAACAAGATGACTAATAGGCTTGTAAATTAATTTACTCGATTACCATTATCAAATTCAACTAAGTAGGCATTAGGATGATCGCCAATAATCGTCTGCAAATATGCATCAGCATCTGACTTTGTCTCAAAATCTCCTACCATATATAAGTAATAGCCTGCATTTGCTTTGTAAGCTGATAGTTCGTCAAAAGATTTAAACAACTCGTCACTGTCATCAATTTCGGCTCTTCTAAAAGCGACAACAACTTTATGGCCTGTGTAATTCTCGCCACTCTTTACTTCATTAGTGTCGACTGAGTTAATTGTCTGCTTGGCTTTTACCATTTCATTATCAACAGCGTCACTAGCTCTAGTTGCCATTGTCGACTTTTCTTTTGCCCCTTGTTGTGCTTTTTCTGTAGCCATTTCTGGTTCAACAGTTTTGGTCATATTCACTTTCTCTTGCGCTTCTTCAACAACAACTTTTTTCATTTCGGCAACCTCAGGTGTATCAATCACTTTCTCCATTGGCTTCTCGATTATTGCCGTACCCTCAGGAACACTTGTTTGTGCCTTTCCTTTCACTTCCTTTCCTGTCTCTTTTACTTTCTCCTTAAGCTTGTCGGCTTCATCAGTCAGTTTTTCTTTCTCTGAGTCGTCAGAAATTTCTGCTTTTAAATCTTCTGGTAGTTTAGCATCTTCAGGAATTTTCACCTGACCTTCTTCTTGTAATGCAGCAATGATGTTATCAAAATTTTCTTCGTACTTGATTTTTTCTAATGATTTATATGGGATGTCTTTGGCAATACCTACAATTTTAATTTCCGATCTTCTGTTTCTAGCATGTTCTGCTTCAGTACATTCAGATCCACATTTGACTGCCAAATCAGATTCGCCATATCCTCGAGCGGTAATCCTAAATCGCTCAATACCACCTTTTTTCACTAAATAGTCTACAGCTGATTGTGCTCTTCTTCCTGATAAATCCATGTTCTTATCTGCTGTACCTCGGCTATCCGTGTGTGAGCCTAATTCTACAGTAATCTGAGGATTATCATTTAAAAAGGTAGCGGCTTTATCTAACTCTACCTTAGCGTCTTTTCTGATAGTCGCTTTACCATAATCATAGTAGATATTTTGCAACTGAATACTTTTACCCTCAAATATTGGCTCTAATTCAACATTCGCTAGCAATGTCCCCATTTTATTTTCATCAGATAAGTTGTCTGTGACTCCCGGTGTGATTTCACCTACACCTTCAAAGCAAAGAATACATCCTTCCACATTGACAAACGCTTCCATCCGCTTTGTCAAATAGCCTTTCTTTCTGATCATTACAGTGTAGTGATTCCCTTCTGACATATTTACTTTAAAGTCTGGTTGAGGATGGTCCTCCAACACCATGACGACTTCTTCTTTTGTGTTGTTGTATACCTCAATAAGTGCGTCACTAATATGATTGGTTGGTAAGCCAATCGAGTCAGATTTTTCAGCAAGTGTGATCTCGAATATATACCCAGGTTTCCGGGTCATTTGCATTTTGAGGTATGCTTTACCATCAGTAATTTCAGCTGGGCCAACAATCATTTCAAATTCGTGAAACAAATCCTTGTTAGCAATAAGCTTTACCGAACTAACACCTGGAGCAAAATCAAATACAAATTTGCCGTCATTATCGCTGACAACTTGTTTTAAAAATTCGCCTGTTTTTGCATTTTCTGCATTGACGGTTACCTGGCTTAGAAAACCTCTGTTGCCAGACTCAAATGTATAACCTTCAATATAGATTTGGCCTGTTATCGTTGAGAGTCCAAATAAGAGAGTTGTACAGATGCATAGAAAAAGTGACCTGATTTGCATATACCTTAAGATTTGATATTCAAGTAATTGTGTTTAAAAAAGTTCTAAACTATGCGAGTAGCATTAGCAAAGATATAAGTTCATAATCCTATAATTGAAAATTTAGGAATATAGTTCGTTCTTTACTGTGTTAAACATATTTTAAAACTTGACTATTGTCACTAAAAAGCCATTAAATCCAAGAATATTAGCCCCTATGCGTGACTTGAGAATTGTTTTTATGGGAACACCTGATTTTGCTGTTCCTTGTTTAGACATACTAATAAAACACGGTTACAACGTTGTTGGCGTCATCACATCTACTGACAAATATGGAGGTCGTGGCAATAAGAAACTCCTCCAGTCTGCAGTTAAGAAATATGCTGTAGCCAACAATCTTCATGTCCTGCAACCTAAAAACTTAAAAGGTAAACGATTCAATAAAGACTTAAAAGCACTAAATGCCAATCTGCAAGTTGTGGTAGCTTTTCGCATGTTACCAGAAATGGTATGGGATATGCCAGAATATGGAACCTTCAATTTACATGGCTCATTGCTTCCTTCCTATCGTGGTGCTGCGCCTATAAATTGGGCAGTGATGAGTAATGAGATAAAGACAGGAGTCACAAGTTTCAAACTTAAACATGAAATAGATACTGGAGATACTGCTATAAAAGCAGAGTTGCCCGTTTATTATTTTGATTCTGTCGAAGAAGTGCATGATCGGATGCAACTCCTAGCTTCAGAAACAGTGCTTCATACAGTACAAGCTATCGAAAAGGATGTGATATCCTTCACAACACAGGATCAATCCTTAGTCTCTCATGCCCCTAAATTATTTCCAGAAACATGTCAAATAGATACAGGTAAATCAGTAACTGATTTGTATCATTTTATTCGAGGATTAAATCCATTCCCATCTGCGTGGACTACGCTGGAGGATTTAAAATTAAAAATCTATGAAGCTGAGCCAGTGGAGAGAGTTATTGGGGAAGCTGGGTCGTTTGTCTCTGACAACAAACGGTATTTACGACTTTGTTGCAAAGATGGATATTTAGATATTTTGCAATTGCAACTCCAAGGCAAAAAACGAATGAAAATCAAGGACTTTCTGAATGGTTACTCAATTTCCCTGCCTGAATCGTGAGGTGACGATGACAGAAATAATCAATGACCGCTTTGTCATGACTGATGAATAATATGGTGAGCTGGTGTTCTTCTTGAAGCTTTATTAATAAATCAAGAATTTCGTATTTAGTTTCTGTGTCTAGAGAAGACACACATTCATCACAAATCAGTAACTCAGGTTGCACTGCTAGAGCTCTAGCAATAGCCACTCGCTGTTGTTCACCTCCACTCAATTGACTAGGATATCGACCTAGATAATCTGCAGACAAGAAAACAGCATTCATCAATTGGTCTATTCGTGCTTGTCTATCTGTTAATGGAGCATGAACTTGCAGGACTTCATCTAAGCAATCACCTACGGTTTGTCGAGGATTTAATGAAGCCAATGGATGCTGAAAAATAAGCTGTATCGAGTTTCTAAATAACTTGTTATCTGATACAAGCCAATCTTTGATGGGACGATTTTTAAATGTCACTGTACCTGATGTTGTCTCTTCAAAGCCGATCAATAGTTTTGCAACGGTTGATTTACCACTTCCTGAAACCCCCATCAAGCCAAGTCTTTCGCTTTCAAAAATGTCAAAGCTGACATCATCAATTGTAGGCACCATTTGCTTCCTTGAGAATAAGGACATTGACTTTTGGTAATGATGACTGACATTCTCAAAGTTTGCAATTGTCATAGATCCTGAATAAATGCTGCGATTATTGGAGCTTTGTCTCTTTTGAACACTTTCTATTGGAAATAATGTTAGCTTGCCCTCATGCATCTTGAAAATTCGAGAAGCCATCTCTTCGACTAGTTCAAGATTGTGACTGATGAGAATCATCGAGAAAGACATCTCTTCTTGCAATTTCTTTAGTAATCGAATAATAGTTTCTGATGTTTTAGAATCAAGAGAAGACAAGGGCTCATCTAAAATCAATAAAGCTGGATTTTTCAATAATGCCATCGCTATCATGACTCGTTGGAGTTGACCACCAGATAGTTCGTGCGGATATGATTGCTTTATTCTATCTATATCTTCAAAATCTAATTTAAACAGCATCTCGTCAATGATTCGTTTCCTTTCATTTTTGGACTTATCTGCAGACACTAATTTTACTGATTCGTCCAACTGCTTACCACACCGCCGCGAAGGATTAAATGCTCCAGAAGGATTTTGGAATATATAACTGACAAACGTTCGTCTGTATGCTTGTCTCTCTTTGGCTCCTGCTTGTAGAAGATCAAACGACATATGCTTAGTGGATAAGGAGACTATGATTTCACCACTAATGGCACTTTGCTTGATTCGTAATAAATCAGCAATGATACGGGACAACATTGTTTTTCCACTACCAGATTGTCCAACGATTGCCACGGTTTCGTTTGCATTCACATCCATTGAAATTTTGGATAGTAATTGAAGATCATTTTTGATCGTCAATGACAAATTACGAACTGATAACAACGAAGACATCACACAAATTAATGCTATTGTGGCATTTGAAAGCGTTTTGTTGCTATCTAGGTAAATTATAAACTAATAAGGTGTTTATAATCGTAACTTGCGTCGGTGATGTTGCCCAGCAAGCCTGCGAACATCTCTCATAAAGTAAGGTTAAATAATATGTAAACGCTGTTTTTCAGCGTCTTATAAGGTGTTAGTACTATTGAACTTAAATTATACAAATGAAAAAAGTGTTTAAAGTCCTCGGTATAGTGGTTTTCGCATTGATCCTTGCACTTTTTCTTGCCCCATTCTTATTCGAAGGCAAGATTGTCGAACGTGTCAAAAAGGAAATCAATGCAAATCTGAATGCAACAGTAGATTTTGATGATATAAACCTATCGTTCTTCAAAGGATTTCCTTATCCGAGTTTGACAGTTTCAGATATCACAGTATCCGGAGCCAAACCACACGAAGAACAACAATTGGCAAAAATTGAAGAGATTTTCGTTAAAGTAGGCTTAGCGTCGATTATAAACTCTGATGAGCCAATCGAGTTGGTAAGCATCACATTAGATAAACCAGAGTTCCTCATTTATACAGCAATAGATGGAACAACAAACACTGCCATTTTACCTTCAAGTGATTCATCAGATGAGTCTTCCTATTCACTTGATATACAATCATATAAAATCAATGATGGTGTAGTTAGATATATAGACATGCAAAGCAAAACTACAGCCGTTTTGACAGGAATTAATCATTCAGGTAAAGGCGATTTTAGCAATGATACCTTCACCCTTCAGACTGATACAGACATTGCATCGACGACTATTGAAAGTAATAAAGTGCGCTTAACTAATGATTTGCGTATTCAAAGCGAACTACCTATACAGGTTGATTTAACAAACAGTCATTATCAGATAACAGACGCACTCATTCTGCTTAATGAATTTAAGTTGAATGCAGATGGTGATGTGACATTAACCGACAAAGGCATAGACATCAGAGCCTCATCAACAGCGAATAACAATTCAATAACAGAATTTTTATCATTGATACCATATGCTTATACTAAGGATTTTAATGGTGTGGATGCTTCTGGTCAATTCGATTATAAGGTTAACATTAACGGTCTATATGCAACTGACGGGAGTAGAATTCCTTCGTTTGATTTTACTGCTGACATTGACAATGGAAAGATAAAATATCCAGATCTTGCACTGCCAATTGAAGACATCAACCTCTCACTACAAGCATCGAATAAGACTGGTCAACTAGACAAAACTGATATTGCGGTAGACCCCTTACATTTCCTAATTGATGGCGAACCATTCGACGCAAGTCTAAGTCAAACTCAATCAGGCGTATCTGCTTTTGATGTCATGCTCAAAACAGATATGGACATTTCGAAAATAGCAAAAGCTTACCCCATCTCAGGTGTAGAAACCTTGTCTGGTAGATTAGTTTTGGATGTCAAAAGTGCTGGTAAAACTGATGACTTGACTAGCCAACAAGTAGACAAACTAAAGTCAGAAGGCATCATAGAATTAGACAAGTTTGAATATACAGCTACAGGTGGCGAACCCATTCTAATAGATCGATTGGCAGGTACGTTTAAAGGCGACGTCTTGACCTTGACGGATTTTGCTTTTCAGTCAGAAGGTAATGACATAAAAGGTAAAGGTAAGTTGTTAAATGTCCTGGATTTCTATATGAATTCTAATAAGTTGAGCGGTCAATTGGATGTTAGTTCTTCCTTTATGAATGTCAATCCATACATCGAGGAGCCTGCTAAAGAAGTGGAGGCTTCCGTCCCATTTTTAAATAGTTTTGATGGATTGGACATAAGTCTGACGTATAAAGCAGATTCCTTAATTTACGATGTCTATAATTTGAAAGATGTGACCATGGATGGGAAATTATCGAATGACAACATTGTGATAAATAAGGCAACTGGTGTGACAGGAAAATCAGATTTCCAAGTAAGTGGGAAAACGTCGAATTTCTATAATTATTTATACGCAGATGAATCGATGGGAGGAAATTTAAACCTTAGCTCATCGAGTATCTATTATGAAGATTTTGTAGAAGAAACAACAACAGCTGCTGGCACTGTGGAGGAGATTCCCCTGATACCAAAAAACTTAGATATCGGAGTCAATGTAAAAACAGACGAAATTCATTATGAAAAAATCACTATTAGAAATGCAGCTGGATCTCTAGATATCATTGCCAATAGGGTAAATATGACAGATTTTAAAGGTAAGACATTCGGCGGCACCCTTGACCTGTCAGGCTATTATGATACAGAAAACCCTGAGTCACCTCAGTTTGGCTTGCGATATCAAATGTCGGAAATGGAATTCGTAAAAGCCATTGAGGAAAATGAGACATTTAAAATACTTGCTCCAATTGCTAAATTCATAGAGGGAACATTTAATTCGTCATTAGTCTTAGAGGGTCTATTATCAAAAGATTTGATGCCCGATTTCAATACACTTACAGGCTCTGGATTTCTGGAGACCCTAGACGGGAAATTAACTGGTTACAAACCAGTCGAGCAATTAAAATCATATTTAAACCTAAGTGCAAGTGAGTCAAAAGAGTGGTTTTTGAAAGGGACGAAAAATTGGTTTGAAATAGAAAATGGTGCTTTACAGATAAAGGAGTTTGATTATGAAGTCAAAGACATACCAATGAAAATATCAGGAAGTCATCGGTTCAATCAAGACATGAATTACCTGATTAAAACCTCAATTCCAAGAAAATATATAGAAGCGACAGAGCTTGGAAAAATTGCTACAAAAGAATTTGATAACATATTAGCTAGTGTCAACAAACGAGGTCTTAACATAGAAAGTAGTAATTACGTTGATGCTGATATTCGCTTAAGTGGAAACATTAAAAGTCCTAAACTAGAAATAGTCAATGTTCGAATCGCAGACAAACCATTGACAGAGCAAGTCAAAGAACAAGTCAATCAAAAGATAGACGAGACGAAAGCAGAGATTCGCGATTCTGTTACGACCAAAGTGAATGAGACCGTCACGACGATTAAGGATACAGTTCGGACGAAAACAAATGAAATTAAAGATTCCCTACAGACTGTAGCCAATAAAGTTATTGATAGTACCAAACAGAGAGCCAAGGATGTTGTCTTTAGTCAAGTTGATACTCTTTTGGGCAGCCAACTTACTGATTCGCTTGGCATTGATATCAAAGGTAAGGCATCAGAAATTCTCGGTAAGGACTCCAAAATAAGCGTTGATAGTATCCTGAATAAAATCAAAAATCCATTTAAATTCGGTAAGAAAAAAGAGGGATCATAAAAAAACTCGGCTTTTAGTTGGAACAGTTAACTTGAACATTTAGATTTGTATCAATGATTATGACAATAAATATTTGGTGGTGGCAAAATAAATACCTCAACAAGGGAGTATAACACCATCTATATTTTAAAATATATAAGGCTTATCGATCCCGGTAAGCCTTTTTTTATTTGTATTAATATGACACAAAGTATAATATCCACATCCACTCGACTTGAAGCAGATCTAGTAACACCAGTAGGTCTATTCTTAAACATCAGGAAACATTATCAACAATCCATCTTATTGGAAAGTGCGGCTTACTCAAGCAGACAAGATCACTTATCTTTTATTTGCTTTGAATCTTTGGCTGAACTGAGCATTAAAGACGGTGTATTGTGCTCAAAGGACCAATGCATGTCAGATTTTGACATTACGGATGAGATTAAAAACTTCATGTCGTCTTTTGAGATTGAGCAAGATGAATTTAGTGCTCAATTCAATTGTATTTTTGGCTTCTCTACTTTTGATGCAGTACAATATTTTGAAGATATTCAATTTGACCCAGACAAAGACCAGCACTTAATTCCTCATTTGCGCTATGACTTCTATCGGTTCATACTTGTCTTTGACCATTATCATCATGAGTTGCATTTGATTGAGAATAGGCCCAAAGGAGACAAGGCTAAATCAGCAGAAGTTATTGTCTTGCTTCAAAAACGAGATTATCCCACGAGTGCTTTTCGAATGGTCGATGATGAATATTCAACCATGACTGATGAGCAATACAAAGGAATGGTGACAAAAGCTAAGGCTCACTGCAAACGTGGAGATGTATTTCAATTGGTCCTTGCCCGCCGATTTTCACAACAATTTGAAGGTGATGATTTTAATGTATATAGAGCATTAAGAGCCATAAATCCTAGTCCATATTTATACTATTTTGATTATGGAGAGTATAAAATATTTGGTTCTTCACCAGAAGCTCAAATCAAGATCACCAATGGTGTTGCAGAGATACATCCAATTGCAGGCACTTACAGACGAACTGGAAATAAAAAAGAAGATGAAGCTCTTGCACACAAATTAGAGAATGATCCTAAGGAAGTAGCAGAACACGTCATGTTGGTAGACTTAGCCCGTAATGACTTAAGTATCTCTTCTAATAATGTACATGTTGAATCGTTTAAAGAAGCCCAATATTTTAGCCATGTCATACATTTGACATCAGTCGTAAAGGGCACAATGAATGAAGGTGTCAGCAACTTTAAAACATTTGCAGACTCGTTTCCAGCTGGTACACTTTCAGGAGCACCTAAGTATAAAGCCATGGAACTGATCAGCGAATACGAACCACATTCCAGAAGTTTTTATGGCGGTGGTATTGGTATGATTCATTTTAATGGTGATCTGAATCACGCCATCATCATTCGTTCTTTTTTGAGTAAGGATAATATCTTACATCGCCAAGCAGGTGCTGGCCTTGTCATAAAATCTCAAGAAGAAAGTGAATTACAAGAAGTCAATAACAAATTAGCAGCATTGAAAAAAGCATTGATCGTTGCGGAACAAAAATACTCGAATACCTAGTGCTATGGAAAAAATACTTGTGATAGATAATTACGATTCGTTTACTTACAACCTAGTCCATTTGATCAAAGAATTGACAGATAAGCCTGTTGACATTTACAGAAATGACCAGATCGAAATCGAAGCAGTAGACAAGTACGATACGATTGTATTGTCTCCTGG